>JGI24710J26742_10001543_pt1 | contig 21122 bp, 25 predicted proteins | sample BioPla2DNA2_FD_26742 | JGI IMG/M metagenome (IMG submission 26742) | reverse complement strand
GAATCCTTCTGGAAAAAGCCGGTATCGAAGGAGACTTATCTAACACAAAGAACCTGATAAGTGATCAGCTTAAGGATTACGATGACAGAATCAATAATATGCTAGCCAAGCTCACCAGAAAGGAAGAGAATTATTATAAAAAATTCTCGGCGTTGGAGACTATGCTTGCCCAGATGAATCAACAAAGCTCCTGGCTGTTGAGCCAATTTAATATTAATCAACAATGATACGATAAAAGTAATATAGAGAATCAAATGAAAGTAGAGGCAATATTATGATCGCATATAATGCATACAACCAATATAAGGAGAACTCAATTTATACAGCGAGTCCTGAGGAACTGACCCTAATGTTATATAACGGCCTTGTAAAGTTTATCATGCGGGGTATTGACAGCATAGAAAAGAAAAATATACAAGATGCAAACACAAATATTATTAAAGCACAAAATATAGTTTCAGAATTCATGAATACACTGGATATGAATTACGAGATATCTTCCAGTCTGAACTCTATCTATGACTATATGCTCAGAAGGCTTATAGACGCAAATGTGGCAAAGGACAAGGAAATACTGGATGAAGTGCTGGGTTTTGCAAAGATCCTCAGAGACACCTGGGAGCAGGCCATGAAGATATCAAAGAAACAGGGCAGAAAACTTGAAAGTGCGCCTGTATAATGTGGAGATTTTATGAAAGCAGAAGATTATATTCAGAGATTAATTGATATTTCGTCCAAAAAGCTGGCTTTATTGGACGAAATACTTTTGTTTACCAAAAGTCAGAATGAGGTAATAAAAGAGCAGAGGTTTGATGAAATGAGTCGGCTTCTGGAAGAATGCCAAAAAAGAATGGACGCTGTCGATAAACTGGATGAGCAGTTTACGGTCTATTCAACAAGGCTTAAGGAGTTACTTTCATTAAACTCATTTGAAGAGCTCCCGCAGCATAATCTGCCGGGTACGGCAGAACTAAAGAAAGTTGTAGACAGTATAATGCAATGCATAAAAAAAATAAAAGAGTTAGATGACGAAAACACTGCACTTGTTAAAGCTGAACTTACGGCTACACGGGAGCAGATAAAAAACGCTAATGAGTATAAACGCGTGACAGGAGCTTATTACCCGAATCAAAACAGTAACCAGTCGGTTTTTTTTGATAAAAAGAAATAACATTTCAAAATGAATAAGAGCTATTACTGTTCTTTCGGGCGACATTAACGGAGCAATATAATTAATAATAAGAATAAGGAGAGACAGAATGGCAAATCACCAATGCGCAAGATGTCATAGGTTTTTTGAAAAGGTAGCATTTGAAGAAGTCTGTCCGGCGTGTTTCCCAATTGAAGAAGAAGAATTCAGAAAGATTAAGGAGTATCTCACAGAACATCCCGGTGCCAGTTCAAATGAAGTAATGCAGCATATAGGGGTTTCATTGAAATCCATTAGGCGTTATTTAAGGGAAGACCGGCTGGAAATCGTCGGAGACAATAAAGGATTTATTCGATGTAAGCTATGTGGTAAACCTGTTAACAGCGGTTACTTTTGTGATGGATGCTATAAAGAGGGCAATGCAAAAAAAATAAGGGAGCATGGACTGGGTATAAAATCTGCTCATGTTTCCTGGAAAGATGATTCCGACGAAATTAAGAAAGAAATCGAATATCGTACTCGTGATACGAGAAACAAAAGAATATAAGCAAGACAACAGAAAGAAAAAAGAGGTCCGGATAATTAAGGGATACCTCTTTTTTTTAAAGGAAAAATGGTATAATATCAAATAAAACTGAGGTAGTACTGAATGAATACAATTATAATAAATGGAGCCGATGATGAAGCGTTTTCAGACGCAGCAAAAGCCCTGAGAGAAGGAAAACTGGTAGCTTTCCCGACAGAGACAGTCTATGGTCTTGGGGCCGATGCTCTTAACCAGGATGCAGTCAAGAGAATATACGAAGCTAAAGGCAGACCGTCGGACAATCCCCTGATTGTACACATTGCCGAAGTTTATAAGCTCAAAGAATTGGTTGCTGAAATACCTGAAACTGCGGCATTACTAATTGAAGCCTTCTGGCCGGGCCCTTTAACCATGGTTTTTAAAAAGTCAAACCTGGTTCCTGATATAATAACGGCTGGTTTGGACACGGTAGCGGTTCGTATGCCTGCCAGTCCCATTGCTCAAAGACTTATAAAAGAAGCAGGTGTTCCTGTAGCTGCACCAAGTGCAAATATTTCAGGCCGCCCCAGCCCAACAACATCTAAACATGTAATAGATGATCTGAATGGACGTATAGAGTACATTATCAATGGTGGACCCTGCCAGGTGGGGGTTGAGTCAACTGTTCTGGATGTGACCACTGATATTCCTGTCGTGTTAAGACCAGGCGGGGTTACTTTGGAGATGCTGGAAAAAGTCTTGGGAAAAGTCGATACAGATCCTGCTCTGGAAATCAAAGGCGACAAAAAGCCACGGTCACCGGGTATGAAGTATCGCCATTATTCTCCAAAGGCTGAAATGTTTCTGATAAGCGGGGAGTCGGATTCAATTGTGAAAAAGATTAATAATCTTATAAAAGAAAGCAGCAGGCAAGGTCTTAAAGTCGGGGTTTTAACAAGCCGGGAAAATGCGCATAAATATAGTGCAGATGTAATTGTGAATGCAGGCTCAGTGAAACATGCCGAGCAGATAGCAACAGGGCTGTACGATTCTCTAAGAACATTTGATGAAAAAAAAGTAGACATTATTTATTCAGAAACCTTTGAGGAGAAAGGTATTGGCAGAGCTATCATGAACAGGCTAAAAAAGGCTTCCTCCGGGAAGATTATAGAAGCTGATAAGGAGAAGTGATAAGGTGAAGCGTATAATTTTTGTTTGTACGGGTAATACCTGCAGAAGTCCCATGGCAGAGGCTATATTTAAGGACATAATAGCAGAAAAAGGTATCCAGGATGAATTTGAAGTATGTTCAGCAGGAGTATATGCTTTTGATAATGATCCGGCAAGCTATCAGGCAATTGAGGTAATGAAAAATGAATTTAATATTGATTTAAAACCTCACAGGGCAAAAGTTATGGACGGTTCAGACATTGAAAAGGCAGATTTGATTTTTACAATGACCAGGCATCATAGAAATATGATCATCGATATTTATCCCGAAGCGTCAGATAAGGTTTATGTATTAAAAGAATTTGCCGGTTTAACAGAGGATCTGGATGTAATTGATCCTTTCGGGCAGGATTATGATGTATACAAAAGTTGTGCGAATGATATAGAAGGGCTACTTTTAAAGGTTCTGGAAAGACTTTAGAAGTATCTTTACTTCTGTGTATGCGTTACATAACGTATGATTTGGTGCTGGTTTATGGATTTTAAAATGTACATTTATAATTTTGACAATGAAGCTATGTTACTATAAAATTTATTTAGAAAAAGAAGGAGGCTGCAGCTTTGAAGATTGCATTAGGGAGCGACCATGGTGGTTTTGCTTTGAAAGAGCAAATAAAATCTTATCTTATTGAGAAAGGATATGAAGTTAAAGACTTTGGAACATATAGCACCGAGTCGGTGGATTATCCGGCATTTGCGCTGAAAGCCGCTTTAGCGGTAAGCAAAGGGGAATGTGAAAAGGGTATAGTAGTATGCTCAACTGGAATAGGAATTTCAATAGCTGCCAACAAGGTTAAAGGCATAAGAGCAGCGCTATGCGGGGATCTTCTTTCTGCTCGTCTGACAAGAGAACATAATGATACTAATGTTTTAGCCCTAGGGGCTTTTATTGTTGGCGAAAAACTCGCATATGCCATTGTTGATACATGGTTAGGAACTGAGTTTTCAAAAGAAGAAAGACACCAAAGACGTATAGATGGAATTACTGAAATAGAAAACAAGTATTTAAAATGACATCACCTGTTACCTGAATCAGAGATTTAAAGCGGGTATTAGGGTCATTAAAGGCAAGGCGGGAGATATATCCCTCCTGAAATGAAGAAACAGCACTCGTCACCTGAAAGGTGCAAGAATATAAAACTTATATAAAAATTTTTAACTGGGAGGATATATATGCAAAAGAATGTTTTTATCTTTGACCACCCACTAATTCAACACAAAATATCGCTGCTTCGTGACAAGAACACCAGTGCCAAAGAATTTCGAGAACTGACATCTGAGATATCAACACTGATGGGATATGAAGTAACCAGAGACATTCCCCTTAAAGAGGTAGAAATCGAAACTCCTATGGGTATCGCAAAAACAAAGGTAATATCAGGTAAGAAGCTGGCTTTTGTTCCTATTTTAAGAGCCGGACTAGGCATGGTGGATGGGATGCTTAACCTGGTACCAATGGCCAGAGTTGGGCATATAGGTCTTTACCGTGACCATGATACCCTGGAGCCTGTTGAATACTACTGTAAGCTGCCTCATGATATCAGTGAATGTGATGTGGTAATACTTGATCCAATGCTGGCTACTGCAGGATCGGCTTGTGATGCTGTTAAGTTTATTAAAGCCAGAGGAGGAAAAAGCATAAAATTTGTTTGTCTTATTGCCTCCAGAGAAGGTGTTGAAAGACTCAGCAAAGAGCATCCCGATGTAGGCGTTTATTGTGCTGCAGTGGATGAAAAGTTAAATGATATAGGTTATATAGTTCCCGGTCTCGGTGATGCAGGTGACAGATTATTTGGAACAAAATAAGTCCGGCAGTCTGGGCTTAATGCAAGAGGGGGGTTGTTTATGCGTCCATCATGGGATGAATATTTCATGAGTATCGTTGATCTGGTAAAAACACGCTCAACATGCTTGAGAAGGCAAGTTGGAGCCCTTATTGTAAAAGATAAAAGGATTCTGGCATCAGGTTACAATGGCGCTCCGGTTGGATGTAAACATTGTGCTGAGGTTGGTTGTATCCGCAATGAGTTAAACATACCCTCAGGTCAGCGGCATGAGATTTGCAGAGCTACTCATGCTGAACAAAATGCTATAGCTCAGGCAGCGTACTCAGGTACCAGCATTAAGAACGCTACTATGTATGTAACTACACAGCCCTGCGTACTTTGTGCCAAACTCTGCATTAATGCAGGTATTTCAAAGATTATATTCAAAGGGGATTATCCTGATGAGCTTTCAATGGAATTATTACAGGAGGCTGGAGTCAGGGTATTAAAATATGAAGAGCCTGAGTTTTAAAATCTCCCCTTTTTTGTAGTATCAGAGGTGTAGGCATGATAACAATAGAATTTCATCATTTGGTTGCCTTTGCCGTGGCACTGATTGTAGCTTTTTTTGCCACCCCCATTGCGCGGAAAATTGCTGTAAATTCAGGTGCGGTAAATATTCCGAATGATAGTCGCCGTATCCACAAAAAGCCTATGGCTTTAATGGGCGGCCTTGCAATTATTGCAGGCTTTGTTCTGGCAACAATATACAGTTTCGCCACCAAGGATATAAAGTCTTTTACCCAGTTTCTTACAAAACCAAAAACTTTGGGTATACTGGCTGGTGTGCTGATTATTATTGTCCTTGGAATTATCGATGATATAAAAGCTCTCAGAGCAAGGATAAAGTTTCCGGTTCAGCTTATTGCCGCAATAATAGTGGTGGCCACGGGAACAAGGATTACCACTATATCAAAGCCGTTTCAGGAAACGGTTGCTCTGCATCCAGGTATGATGTATATGCTTGGAGACATATTGGCATTTATTATTTCTATAATATGGATAGTAGGCATGACAAATGCCATCAACCTTATTGACGGTTTGGACGGTTTGGCTGCAGGAGTATCAGGGATTGCAGCTATAACCCTGTACATTGTGGCTGTTATCAGAAAGCAGGATGATATAGCAATAATATCTGTTTCTTTGGTTGGTGCAATTGCAGGATTTTTACCCTATAATTTTAATCCGGCAAAAATTTTTATGGGGGATACCGGGGCTACTTTTCTGGGATTTATACTGGCCATAATCTCTATAGAAGGAACCATGAAATCGGTTACTGCACTGGCTGTGGCAATACCCATTCTGGTACTCGGCCTTCCAATTTTTGATACTATGTTTGCTATAATCAGAAGACTTTTACACGGAAGGCCAATAGCAGAGGCAGACAGAGGACATCTGCATCACAGATTGCTGGACATGGGTCTAAGTCATCGCATGGCGGTAATTAGTCTGTATATTGTGAGCGGAGCTTTGGGACTTGTTTCGATAGCTTTGGTTGATAAAGGTCTATTACCTTCTATTATTCTTTTGATAATAATTGTTATGTTTGGAATTGGTGGCGCAAGAAATCTGAAAGAGATTTCTGTGGCACCAGAAGACAAATGCATGGATCAAAAGAAGCCTATTGAAAATACAGAGCATAAAGATGCTCAGCTTGAAGCAGCATCCGGCATAAAACAAGAAGAAAGTTCCGGAGAAAAAGCAGTATCCGGGGCAAAAGATAATAAAGATGAATTGAAAGGAGAAGCACAACATGAGTAAGCCAAAAATCATGACTGTGTTTGGAACCCGGCCGGAAGCAATTAAAATGGCTCCTTTGGTTAAAGAATTGGAAAAATGTAAGTTTCTGGATTCAACAGTCTGCGTTACTGCTCAGCATCGGCAGATGCTGGATCAGGTTCTGGATATTTTTAAGATAAAACCTGATTACGATTTAAATATAATGCAGGACAGACAGAGTCTGACTGACATAACAACCCGCGCCGTTGAAGGACTTTACAATGTATTCCAGGAGGCAAAGCCTGATATTGTTCTGGTTCACGGCGACACCACCACAACTTTTGCAGCTTCCCTTGCTGCATTTTATGCAAAGGTTAAGGTAGGTCATGTTGAGGCGGGGTTAAGGACTTATGACAAATACTCCCCCTATCCTGAAGAAATGAACAGGAAACTTACAGGGGCAATAGCAGATCTCCATTTTGCACCTACCGTTGCAAATAAGGATAATCTGCTAAAGGAAAATGTTGATGAGAAAGATATTTTTGTTACAGGTAACACTGTTATTGATGCTTTATCATTAACAGTTTCAACTGATTATATTTTTGCGGATCAGTTTTTAAGAACTTATGACTTTAGCGATAAAAGGGTTATCCTGGTTACCGCCCACAGGAGGGAAAACATAGGGCAGCCCCTGGATGATATTTGCACAGCTCTTCGCAGGCTTTGTGACGATATACCGGATATTTCGATTATATATCCCGTGCATTTGAATCCTGTTGTGAGAGAGACAGCAGACAGAATTCTGGGAGGCCATGACCGTATTCATCTGATAGATCCTTTAAATGTTCAGGATATGCATAATCTCATGAATAAATCAACATTAATAATGACCGATTCGGGAGGATTACAGGAAGAAGCCCCTTCATTGGGTAAGCCGGTTTTGGTATTAAGAAATGAAACCGAGAGACCTGAGGCAGTAAAAGCCGGAACTGTTAAACTTTTAGGTACAGATGCCAGGATTGTATATAATGAAGCCCGGCGCCTTTTAGAAGATAATACCGAATACCAAAGAATGGCCAGGGCGGTTAATCCGTACGGAGACGGAAAAGCCTCAAGAAGAATTACCGAAGCACTTGTTTATTATTTCAAATTAACAGACAAAAAACCGGATGATTTTTCAGCCCACTAATTTGAGAGGAATAGTATGGCAGGTTTTCTTACACATATTATCTTGGCAGAAGAAGTACTAAAGAGAATAGAGAGTCGCAGGATATTTGAGGGCGTTTGTAAAAGGCGCTCTCTTTATCATTTAGGTGCGCAGGGTCCTGATCCGTTATTCTTCTATAAATGTTTCCCTTACCTGGGAAAGGGGCCGCTTAAAGGGCTGGGCAATATTATGCATAATAAAAGAACTGGAGCATTTTTGTTAAGAGGTTATGAGAAACTTCAAAATGTCTCCTATGATAAAAGCTGGACAAATATTGCCGTATACATGTGCGGTTTTATTTGCCATTTCACATTGGACAGAATGCTGCATCCATATGTATACTGGGCTGAAAACCAATGGATATGGGGAATGGACGGAACGCCGAGAAAGGCTGCACACCAGGAGCTGGAGTTGGCTTTAGATGTATTAATGTGGAGAGAAATAATGGGGAGATCCGCATACAAGGAAAGAACCAGAAAACTTATTGATATAGGTAGGAAATGGCCAAATGGCGTAGCCGATTTTTTACAGGAAGCCTTTTCTGACATCTATGGGATAGACGTTAGCCAAAAAGAAATAAACAGGATATTGAGGGATTTTTATCGCGGTCATGACCTGCTTTACGATCCTAATGGATGGAAAAAGGCAATAATTAACTGGCTGGACAGCTTTACCGGAGGGGGAATAAAACCCCCGATGATTCCATATCCTGTTACTTGTGATGACACAATTGACTGGGCAAACAGGAAAAAAAGGACATGGGCAAATCCTTTTGTTGAAGGTGAGACCAGCCAGTCCTCGGTTTATGATATGCTTATGAATGCAGCCGATACTGCGGCAGCACACATAAATACCCTGTTTACAAGAATTTATAAAGGTGAGGGTATTGATGATCTGTTTCCGGATTTAAGCTATACTACTGGAATCGATTGTGTTTACGATTAAAGTCGAAGGATCTTTGCCATACCGAAAAAGATTCTTGATTCCGCAAAAGCGGTTTGAAAAATGGCAAATAATTTGCATATTCGGCGGTCCCACTGTTGATTTATAAAAATAAACAGGGTGAAAACTCTTTAAGGATAACCGATAAAAAAAGGAGAAATTACTATGAACGACTATATAGCAAAAGCAATGGCACATAAGGGGCAAATAGTAGTTTATGCCGCTGTGACGACAAATACAGTCGAAGAGGCGCGTATTCTGCATAATATGAACCCGACCCCCGCAGTAGCTCTTGGAAGGGTTTTAACAGCTGCTGCTCTTATGAGTCAAACTCTTAAGGCTATTAATCAGACTATTACCATACAAATTAAGGGAGACGGCCCGATTGGCGGAATAGTGGCAGTCACTGATTATAAAGCCGGGGTAAGAGGATATGTGCATAATCCTTTTTTTGATGTACCATTAAACGAAGCCGGGAAATTTGATATTAAAAAGGCTATAGGATCAGGCTATTTGAATGTAATTAAGGATCTGGGCCTGAAAGAGCCTTATATAGGATATGTGGATCTGGTTTCAGGAGAAATTGCCGAGGATCTGACATATTACTATGCCTACTCTGAACAGACACCGACTGTTATGAATTTAGGTGTTCTGATAGGAACTGACCAAAAAGTTATGACCGCCGGCGGCTTTTTTATTCAGCTTCTTCCAGGTGCCTCTGAAGATGCTATTGTGGCAGTTGAACAAGGCATTTCAAATCTTAAGCCGGTTTCTGCCCTCCTTAATGAAGGGAAAACTCCGGAAGATATTATAAGACTCATTTTCCCCGGAGAGGATCTGGAAATACTGGAAACATGCCCGGTAAGCTATAAATGCACCTGTTCTAAAGACCGTATGGAAAGAAATCTAATGAGTATAGGCAAGGAAGAGCTTTCTGAAATTGCTGAGGACGAAAACGGTGCCGAGCTTGTATGCCATTTCTGCAATAAGAAGTACCATTTCACAAAGGATGAGCTTCTAAAACTTATTGTTCAATAACAAAAATTACAGTTAAGCAAAAAACCTCCTGATACGAGGTTTTTTTATATTCAGTTTTTCCAGAAAGAAAATTATAAAATTAGGATTCTGACAGTGTTATTTTCAATTATAGTGGCAACAATAAATTCTGAAGGCGCTTTTTATGTCAAAACAATAGCTGGCTTATGAATTACTCACTTGGTACTTTTGTTTTTTAACCTGATAGAAACTTATGGCAGGGAAATGACACTGATATAACAAAAATAATTCCTGAAAAAAAGAGAATACTATGGTTGAAATCTAATGCAGATAACGGAGGGAGAGTATGAAAAAACGTATATTGGCTATGTTACTGATAGCTATAATGACAATTGGCATCATGGTATTTCCAGGCATCGGATCTATTAAGGCCGGTGCATCCCAAACATTTGAAAAGGTTGACTTTATTAATGGAGTTGTAATTGCAGACAAGCTGAATTTGAGAAGCGGACCTTCTACCCAGCATGAAGTTATAGGAAAATTCTCAAAACATAAATGGCTTAATGTCCTGGCGAAAATCGGGGACTGGTATGCAGTGTTTGATCCTGAAACCGGTAAGGTTGGCTGTGTATCCGCAGCATATTTCAAAAGTGCTGCAGAGGTTAATCAGGATACGACTGGTAAAACAAATGTTCCAGCACCTTCCAAGCCACCCGCCTCTGCTTCTCCACCGCCTGCAGCCACACCGGCTCCTCCAACAGACCAACAGGAAGGGGAGCTTTCCCAGGATGAAAAGAAACTTCTCGATTTGATTAACGCAGAACGGGCCAAGAGCAATCTAAGTCCTCTTATTGCAGATCCTGAGCTAATGAAGGTGGCCAGAATAAAAGCAAATGATATGACTAAAAACAACTATTTTTCCCATTATTCACCCACTTATGGTTCACCCTTTGATATGATGAGACAGCATGGAATTACATTTAAGGCAGCGGCAGAAAACATTGCAGGTAATTCAACGGTGGAAGGTGCGGTAAGCTCGTGGATGAAATCAGAAGGGCATCGCAGCAATATTATGAACAGTAATTACAATTATACTGGTATTGGAATATCAAAAAGCAATAAATATGGTTATGTTTTTGTTCAGATGTTCATAAGGAAATAGCATATAATCCGCAATAATAAAATTTGCAGTATGTTGGATTATGAAAACCAGCAATTGTTCTGACTACCGGAGGCTGATATTAATATTGAGCATAAAGGGCACGGGATAGTACTAACCTGTGCCTTTTATGTATATACCGGGCAATACGTATACTATTACACTTTTATTATATCTATATAAATATAATAAATATAGAAGTTATCCACATATGTTAAAAACATGGGGATAATTTAGGGGATAAGTTGAGTGATTTAAAGCAGGTTATTTTGGGTAATATTGAAATATATATTATTGATACTTGCATGAGAGGGGTTGTTTATATGAAGTACATCATTAAAGGGAAACAGGCAGGCGTCACCAATGCAATGCAGGAAAAAGCTATTAAAAAAATAGGAAAGTTCGAGAGGTTTTTTAAACCAGATTCTGAAGCAGTAATTTCCTTTAAAATCGAGAAAGACAGATATACATTTGAGACAGCGATATATTCCAGGGGTACAATAATTCGTGCAGAAGAATGTAGTAATGATATGTATGCATCCATGGATATGGTGGTGGAAAAACTTGAAAGACAGATCAGAAAACACAAAACAAAGCTGGGTAAGAGAATTCGCCAGGATGCAATGACTCCTGATAATTTTTATATTCATGAAAAGATTGAGGATGAGGATGAAAACTACGATGTTGTCAGAACTAAACGGTTCCCGTTAAAACCGATGGATATTGAAGAAGCAATACTTCAAATGAATCTTCTTGCCCACAACTTTTTTGTTTTTATTAATGCTGATACTGAAACGGTAAATGTAGTATACAGACGTAACGATGGGAAATACGGGCTTATCGAGCCGGAAATCTAGAAGGATATTTGCTTTCGGGCACAAAGAGCATTCTTTTGTGCCCGAAGTTCACTTTTTGTGACTTAAATCTAAATACTTGTTTTGGGCCGATTTTTGTGGGTATACATTATCTGTAATTATATTAATAAAATATTGCTCCTCTTTATATATGTCTGTGTATTGAGTTGATTATGCTGTAATCGGGGCATGAGTTTAGTATTTGTTTATCGGCTAACTGACGTCACCGACGTCACATTTGTTCGAAAAGATTTACTACCGGATGGATTGGAAGGGATTTAGCATGCTTTTAAGGGATTGCGCCGGAGGCGTTATATTCTATAATGACACTGTTTTTCTTATACAAAATGAGAAAAATGAGTGGGTCATGCCGAAGGGATTGATTAAGGAAGGTGAGAGTCCTGAGGATGCGGCTATCAGAAGAGTGTTTGAGGAAACCGCTATTAATGGAAGAATAGTTGAACAGGCTGGCAGAACTTATTATGAGTTTTATTCCATTACAAGGCAAAAGCCGGTTTGTAACCGCATCGCATGGTACATTATGCAAACAGACAGTGATTACTTCAGGATTTCTGAACCGGAAAGATTCTCAGAAGGCGGATTCTTTGATATTCCTACCGCTCTTGATATGATTACCTACAGCCAGGATAAATCATTGGTTATGCAATCCTATAAGAAACTTTGCGACAAATTGGGGAAAAAGACCTCATATGAATAAGGGTAATCATATGGTGGTGAGAGGTTGACTTATTAGATATGATGGACCATAGTTGAATAATAATGAGGTATTCTGATAAAATGAAGGATGACTTAATGTCATCCTTTTTGCAAGGAGAAAAGAATTGAAAAGTTATAAAACTATCAAAGAAGAGGGATATTACCTATTTGAAGAGAAAAAATCCAGGTTTATCGGCAGGGCAAAACCTATAAACACCGAGCAGGAAGCCTTGGATTATATCCAGGAAATAAAAACTGCCTGTTGGGACGCAACTCACAACTGCTACGCTTATTCGGTTGATTCGGATGCTCTTTTTCAGCGTTACAGTGATGATGGTGAACCTCAGGGAACTGCGGGACTACCCATGTTGGAGGTCATAAGAAAGAAAAATCTTCAAAATGTCGTTGTAGTGGTTACCCGTTATTTTGGAGGGATTTTACTGGGGGCAGGGGGACTTGTGCGTGCATACAGCAAGGCTTGTGCAGGTGCATTGGAGGATGCAGAAGAGATTTTTGTACAGCCTTGCTTAAAACTAAACATACCGATAGAATATCATTTGTCAGGGAAAATCCAGAACATGCTTTTGACTGAAGGATTTGTAATAGCAGACACTGATTACACCCATGAAGTAAAGTATACCGTTTATTCCCCGGTAGAAAAAAAGGAACTGCTTGAACAAAAAATCCGGGAAATAACCGGTGGAGTTTTACGTATAGAAGAGGTCGGAATTGAAAAAATTCGTATTGATGATAGAGGAAATGTTTTAGAGAATAAAAATAAGGAAAAAAAGGAGTAAGAGGGCATTATGGCGGGTCATTCAAAATGGTCAAATATTAAACGTAAAAAAGAGAAAACTGATGCACAGAAAGGGAAAATGTTTACAAAACTTGGGCGTGAAATTGCAATAGCGGTCAGGAGCGGAGGCGCTGATCCTGAAACCAACTCGAGGCTCAGAGATGCCATTGCCAAAGCAAAGTCGAATAATATGCCTAATGATTCTATACAGAGAAGTATAAAAAAAGCCGCAGGAGAGGGCGATAACACAGGTTTTGAATTAATAACCTATGAAGGCTATGGTCCCAATGGCGTAGCAGTCATTGTTGAGACATATACTGATAACAGAAACAGAACAGCCGGCGATGTACGGCATATTTTTGATAAATATGGAGGCAATTTGGGAACCACAGGCTGTGTGTCATTTATGTTTGATATGAAGGGTCAGATAATTATAGAGAAAAATTCTTCAACCGATGAGGATGAGTTAATGATATTAGCCCTGGAAGCCGGAGCCGAAGATTTTGCTGCTGAGGACGAATACTTTGAAATACTTACTTCTCCCGGCGATTTTTCCAATGTTCGGGATGAGTTGGAAAAAGCCGGCCTGGAGTTTGCATCGGCAGAGGTTACAATGTTACCTACAACATATACTGAGCTGACTGATCCGGAGGTCGTTGAGAAAATGGAAAAACTCATTGAACGCCTTGAGGATCATGATGATGTTCAAAACATATGGCATAACTGGAGTCAGGATTAGCGGAGGAAATATGGAGCAGGAAAATAGAGAATTAAGTGCTGTTGAACTACAAAAATTGTTACCCCATAGATACCCCATGCTAATGCTGGACAAACTTATCTTATTGCCCAGTAAAGAATCTACCCAAATAGAGCCTGGGATGAAAGTAGCAGGGATTAAAAATATAACTTTTAATGAACCTTATTTTGCAGGTCATTTTCCCGGTAACCCTATTATGCCGGGAGTTCTTATAGTTGAAGCGTTAGCCCAATGCGCCTGTGCAGGAGGGCTGTTATTAGAAGAAAACAAGGGGAAACTTGGCCTCTTTACCGGCATTGACAAAATGAAGTTCAGGCGTCAGGTTGTTCCCGGAGATGTTCTGCTTCTCGAGGCTGAATTTCTTGCTTTTCGCAGGGGTATGGGTAGAGTTGAGGTAAGAGCCAGTGTTGATGGAGTGGTTGCAGCTGAGGGAATCATCAGGTTTGCCTTGGCGGAAAATCGGGGATAAGGAATTTGATAATGGATATATATGCTATCTCAGATTTGCATCTTTCCCTTGGTACAGATAAACCCATGGATGTTTTCGGATGGGGAAACCATGTGGAACGGATAAAAGAAAATTGGCTTAACAAAATCAAAGATGAAGATTTAATTCTGATTCCGGGGGACATATCCTGGGGAATCAATCTTGAAGAAACCGATCCGGATTTTGCTTTTATTGAATCACTGTCCGGAAACAAGATTATTTCAAAGGGCAATCACGATTATTGGTGGAGTACTCGCAGGAAATTTGAAAGTTACTGTAATGAAAAAGGATATAAAACCATCAGCATCCTCCACAATAATTCGTTTACTGTGAATAATTATACCATTTGCGGAACGAGAGGATGGAAGCCCTTAGATGATGACAGTTTTAAAGAAGAGGATAAAAAAATATACTATCGGGAGTTGGAAAGACTAAAACTATCCCTCAAAGAAGGGCAAAAATCCGGGAATCCGATAATTGCAATGCTTCATTATCCACCTTTTGATTCTAAACACAGGCCAAACGAGTTTGCCGGGCTACTGGCCGAATATAATGTCAGCATATGCGTTTACGGCCATATTCACGGAAGGTATGATGAAAGTTGGAAGGATGAATTTATTGAGGGTATAAGATATCATTTGATTTCAGCCAATATTATTGGGTTTAACCCGATAAAACTCAGGTTGGAAACAAATGTTGACTGTGATATAATCAAATAGTTTATGATATGAAATGAAACATATTTTAGGAGGATATACAGATGAGCGTAAAAATCGAAAAGGTTGAGAAAAACCAGGTGAAATTAGAGATTGAGGTAGATGCCAAGGTATTTAATGAATGTATGGATAGAGCTTTTAATAAGAATAAATCCCGGTTCAATATTCCCGGTTTCAGAAAGGGAAAGGCTCCCAGAAACATGGTTGAGAGATATTATGGCGAGCAGGTGCTTTATGAAGATGCCATTAACTTTGCATGCGCTGATGCGTATGATAATGCCATAGATGAGAATGATCTGCATCCTGTTGACAGACCAGAAATTGATATAGTTCAGCTTGAAAGCGGAAAGAATTTTATTTTTACAGCCCTGGTTACTGTAAAGCCAGAGGTTGAGTTGGGTGAGTATAAGGGTCTGTCTGTTGAGAAGGATGAGGTTGTTGTCACAGATGATGATGTTGAAAATGAGTTAAAGAGGGTTCAGGAAAGAAATTCCAAACTAATTAGTGTTGAAGATCGTCCTGTTGAGAACGGTGATACTGTAAACATAGATTTTGAAGGCAGTATTGACGGCGTTCCCTTCCAGGGAGGAGAAGCGAAGGGATATACCCTGGTGGTAGGTTCAGGCACATTTATTCCGGGCTTTGAAGATCAGCTTATAGGTGCAAATATCAATGATGAAATAGATGTTAATGTAACATTCCCGGAGGATTACCACAGTGAGGAACTTAAAGGGAAGCCTGCAGTTTTTAAAGTGAAGATTAACGAGATAAAAGTAAAACAGCTGCCGGAAATAAATGATGAATTTGCATCGGATGTCAGTGAATTTGAAACTCTGGATGAGTACAAAGCTGATATAAGGGAAAAACTGACCCAACAGGCTCAGGCCGAAGCCGACAGAAAATATGAAGATGATATTGTCAAGCTGGCAGTGGATAATACCACCTGCGATATACCTGAAGTTATGATAAACCGCCGTCTGGATGATATGCTGCGCCAGTTGGATATGCAGCTGAGATACCAGGGAATGAATCTTGAAGGATATCTCCAAATGACAGGAATGGAAATGGATAAAGTCAGAGCCGATTATCGTGAAAGTGCTCTGGAAGAGGTCAAGACTCAGCTGGTTCTTGAAAAGATCGCAGAGGTGGAGAATATCATAGCATCTCCTGAAGAGTACGAAGCTGAACTGGAGGAGATAGCCAAACGATACAACCAACCGGTGGAAGAAATGAAGAAACATTTGCAGGATGACGATATAGAATATATCAAGAGTTCTATTGAGCGAAGGAATACTATAAAATTGCTGGTTGAAAATGCAAAGGGATAAGATCCCATTCAAAGAAAGATTGACTAAAATGTATGGTGCAAAGGGATTCTAATATAAAGCGCATATATTTTAGGCACATGAGAAGGAGGTTTTTTTATGGCATTAGTACCTATAGTTGTTGAACAGAGTAGCAGAGGTGAACGTTCCTATGATATTTATTCAAGGCTTTTAAAGGATAGAATTATAGTTTTAAGTGATGAGGTAAATGATGTTACCGCAAGTCTCGTAGTTGCACAGATGTTATTTTTGGAAGCAGAAGATCCGGACAAGGATATCCAGCTATACATAAATAGCCCAGGAGGTTCCGTTACAGCGGGTATGGCTATTTATGACACTATGCAGTATGTCAAATGTGATGTTTCCACCATTTGTGTCGGCATGGCCGCAAGCATGGGAGCCTTCCTTCTAGCGGCGGGCACCAAAGGAAAACGCTTTTCTTTGCCAAACAGTACAATCATGATACATCAGCCTATTGGCGGAGCCAAAGGCCAGGCCACCGATATAAAGATTCATGCCGAATGGATTTTAAGAGTGAAGAAAACTTTAAATGAAATTTTAAGTGAAAGAACAGGCCAGCCCCTTTCTAAAATCGAAATTGATACAGAAAGAGATTTTTTCATGAGCGCACAGGAAGCCAAGGAATATGGCATAGTCGATCAGGTGATGGAACGCAGAGTAACGGGGTGATAATATGGCGCGCTATGATGATAAAAAGCAGGTAAAATGCTCTTTTTGCGGAAAGACGCAGGAACAGGTAAACAGGATTGTAGCAGGTCCTGGAGTATATATCTGCAACGAATGTATAGAACTTTGTTCTGAGATTATTGAAGAGGAATATGAAGATATTTCTGTTGAGCAACCCCTGGATGAAATACCCAAACCCAGGGAAATAAAAAAAATTCTTGATGAGTATGTAGTTGGACAGGAAAAGGCAAAGCGTACTCTTTCAGTGGCTGTATATAACCACTATAAGCGTATTCGCAGCCAAGGACCACGGCTTGATTTAGAACTTCAGAAGAGCAATATTCTTCTTATGGGACCCACCGGGTGCGGTAAAACCTATCTGGCCCAGACTTTGGCCAAGATATTAAACGTGCCTTTTGCTATAGCCGATGCCACCTCCCTGACAGAGGCAGGCTATGTGGGAGAAGATGTTGAAAATATTCTGTTAAAACTGATTCAGGCAGCCGACTATGATATTGAACGTGCCGAGAAGGGAATTATCTACATCGATGAAGTAGATAAAATAGCACGTAAATCAGAAAACCCGTCCATCACCCGCGATGTAAGCGGTGAGGGAGTCCAGCAGGCGCTTTTAAAGGTATTGGAAGGAACCATGGCCTCAGTACCTCCCCAGGGAGGCAGAAAGCATCCCCATCAGGAGTTCATCCAGATAGATACCACGAATATTCTGTTTATTTGCGGAGGTGCTTTTGAAGGCCTGGAGAAAATTATTGAAAACCGTATAGGTACTAAATCAATGGGTTTTGGTGCCAAGGTAGAAAGCCGTGATGAAAAGGATATAGGTGAACTATTCTCCCATGTTAATCCTCAGGATTTATTAAAATATGGGCTTATTCCTGAGTTTGTGGGGAGACTGCCGGTAGTGGTTACTTTGAGTCAACTGGACAAGAACGCTCTGGTTGACATACTCACAAAACCGAAAAATGCGTTGGTTAAGCAGTATAAAAGGCTTTTTGAACTTGACGGTGTCCAGCTGGAAGTAGAAGATGAAGCGCTTGAGGCTATTGCCGACAGAGCTATTGAAAGAAAAATTGGTGCCAGAGGTCTTCGCGCAATTATGGAAGACATTATGCTGGATGTAATGTATGATATTCCTTCAACCGATAATGTGGAAAAGTGTATCATCACAAAAGAGACTGTCGAAAACAATCAGCAGCCTAATCTGGTATTCGGGGAACAGAGAAGAAGTTTACCTCCAGTTAAAAAGAAAAAGCGGGAAATTGATCCTGCTTCTTAAACAGTGAGAAATTATTAAACAAAAGGGGTTGTTTCAAGCAACCCCTTAATTTATTTAACAAACGCATTATTCCAGATTCAGTCGTCTGTTTAGTATTATATTTGTGATTATAAAGTAAAGAACAGCGAATAATTATTACACTCTAAAATTACACTCATTTTTTCATCTCCTCCAGCAATTTGGTTATAAGTGTGAGGGTTTCCCGTTTCTCAAATCCCATCAGCTGCATTTTTTCAAGAAATTCTGTTATTTGTCGCTCTGCTAATTGGTTTTTGGCACGTTTAATCATTTCTGCATCCTCCGTAATTGTTCTTCCGCTGGTCCGGTGTGTAACCACAAGGCCGTCTTCTTCAAGTTTGGCTAAAGCTTTTTGCATCGTGTTTGGATTAACCGCGGCATCCTTAGCTATATCACGAACCGAGGGTAATCTTGCACCGGGTGGATATTCACCGGAGAATATCTTCAGTTCGATTTGCTCAATGAGCTGGGTATATATGGGTCTGTCGTTTTTAAGATCCCAAGCCATATTATCACTCCTAGTGTACTATTGTATTAAGCGCTTAATACAATAGTACACTGTCAAATTAATTTTGTCAATATTTTTTTTATAAATGTTCTCCCTTTTTAAAATGAGGTATATGTAAACTTACTAAAGCATCAGATTTCACGATTCCCATTCCTGTATGTGTAAAGTTCTATGCTTAAAAAAGTGTAAAGCGTAGAAAAAAGGCAGACGACAGCAACCCAACAAGTATGAAGAAAGTATTAAAAACAAGTACATATTACAGTTTGATTTCATTTGTTTAAAATTTAAAAAGTTATGCAAGTTTCTCCTTGGTATGGACATTCTATATTGGAAAAGAATCCAAGGAGGAGATGTGTAATGTTTAAAAAAACTATGGTATCACTGTTAAGCATTTCGCTGCTGGCGACAATAATTGTCGCACTGATAAGTCCCAGTTCAGTTATGGCTGCCGTTGGGTTGACGAGCCCCCGGGGAGGATTTTTTGAAAAAGTTGAAACCCGAACTCTGAATACTATCAAAGAAGGCCTTCAAGGACTGGCTGAAAAGATGAGTAAAAGCAACAAGTTGTCATATGTTTCTGATGATGGGAATGCCAATATAACTGCGAGAAAAGACAGTAAGGAAATATTGGTAATCATATCTGTTGACGGCAGCAAATTGCCTGAGGCCACCTGCAAGGACTACAGTAAGCTAAATGACCTGGCAAAAGAATACCTGAGACCGGTTTTAGATGAAAAACAAACTACGGGGTTATGTTCGCTTTTCTTTGGTGATGCCTATAATAAGTACAAAAATGGCGCAAGAAGAATTGAGCTTAGTAAAAAGCAAGAAGATATAAGTATTACGTGTATTGGTGATACCGGCACAGGCATGTTAAATGTCATTATGAAAGGTGCTTTGCCTGAACAGAAGTCTTTTTGGGATAAATTGAAAAGCAAGCTGTTTATAAAATAAAAACAAATATTTGGATTATGCAACAAAATTACTGAATATTAAAAGAGGGGTGTCTTAAAACATGTCATTCTGAGGGCATATCATAGCCGAAGAATCTTCAAAACGACTGTTGTTTTAAGACAACCCCTTTATAGTAAGCCGTATGTTTTTATTATTAGCGGATTATACCTGACTTTATAAAAATTAAACACTTTCAATTTCAGCCGGGTATTCTAATCCCCATTCTTTACGGAAACCATCCATCAGTTTCATGATTCTGATAATTTCGCTATGGGGCATTTCAGGACATTCAATAAGCCCTTTTTCAATGGCATTTATTATTGACTCTACCTGGTATTCAAACCCGGTAATCTGCTCTGGTGCAGGATAAGTTGCCACTACTTTTCGATCCAGGTTGTAGACCTTGATTAATTCAGGGTTATTAATGTTTTCCACGACAAGAGATCCTTTATCACCATAGATAACACCCTGGCGATTTGTTTGGGCAACTACGCTGAAATGCAGGACTGCCATTACTCCGTTTTCAAAGCAGAGGGTTATATTTCCGGATGCGTCTACACCTGTGTCGGTGAAGGTACAAACGGATGAAGATTTTATGATCTTATCCCCCAATACCATTGCAGCGAAATTAAGAGGATAAACGCCTACATCCAACAAAGCCCCTCCTGCCAATGCAGGGTCAACAATTCTTTCCTTGTGAGTAACAATATAGCCTAAATCTGCAGTTAACAGCCGGACATTTCCTATAACTCCGCTTTCAATGATTTCGTTTATTGTTTTTGACATTGGCAGATATCTTGTCCAGATAGCTTCTGCTATTACCAGGTTTTTCGATCTTGCGAATTCTATCAGTTTTTCGGCCTGTGCTGCGTTAGTTGTAAAGGACTTTTCGCATAAAACGTGTTTGCCGTATTGTAAACACATCATGGAATGCCTGTAATGGTGCGAATGAGGTGTTGCTACATATACAAGGTCAATCTCAGGGTCCTTAAGCATTTCCTCATATGAGCCAAAGGCCTTTAAAAACTTGTATTTGTCTGCTAGATTCTTCGACCGGCTTATATCTCTTGAGGCTATTCCATAAGGAATAATTTGCGGCATATGAATAACTGTAGAAGCCATTTTTTCAGCTATATCGCCTGCACCAAGGATTGCAAATTTGAACTGACGCATTATAATTCCTCCTTATTCTCTGGCTTTTCGTTATATATACCAATATAGCTGTATAAGTAAACATATGCAGTGCAAAAAGAATTATTAGGGGTTAAAAAT
>JGI24710J26742_10001539_pt1 | contig 21152 bp, 16 predicted proteins | sample BioPla2DNA2_FD_26742 | JGI IMG/M metagenome (IMG submission 26742) | reverse complement strand
CTCCAACAAGTAAAAATTCTTTGTTAATTTGCATCGATAAGCTAGATCTCTAGTACTATGAAACATATTTCGATGAGCAACTGTTTTATGTCGTCGGTACTTAGAACACGTACTATGTGTTCTTATGTACCGTTACGTACATAAACCAAGCGAAAGCGTGTTGCGAATGAAATATGTTTTATAGTACTTATCACAACATATATAATGCAAATTAACAAAGTAGCATCTTATATTTGCTTTTGACTTTCTATTCGCTTCTGCCACAATTTTAGCATATCCAATTAGCTTTGTCCTTAGTTTTTACCGAATTATTTCTTATCCAATTAATAAGGCAACCTAATCACTATACTAAAAATCCACGGAACTTTTTGACTCCATAAGTCATTAATATCCTATAAATAACCAAATTAACAATCAGCAGTAAAGTAATATATATAATATGAGCCATATTCTCGATTTGTATTAAACCTATGAGCAGATATTGTATTACAATAAGGGCAAATCCACCAAGCAAGGTAACCAATGTAGATGCGCTTTGCTTAACAACAACTGTTTCTGTAGTCCAATTAAAGTTCGGAAGTATAATATTANTAAGTAAACCGAACTGGGATACAAATATAGTTGATAATATTCCCACTATAATCATAATTAACCCTTGATCGACATCTACATTCATTACTAACAAAAGTAGAATTAGGTCTAGAATTAAGGGAGCAAGGATAGTAATATTAACTCCTATCTTTGAAAAAAATATGGTCTTCTCAGAAACTGGCAGGGACTTTAATAGCCACATATTCTTACCTTCTAGGGATATAGAAGCTGATGTAGTACTACTTAGTATTATGAAAAACGATATCATTAATGGACCAAGGACCCCAATAGTCCCTCCTATCTCAGGGACAGACATATATTGACCAATATCAAAGGAAATATCAAAATAATCCCCTATGGGGCTTTCTATAACTACTAAAGCTATAACTCCTAGGGTTCCTAATATTACACCAAACCCAGTGTTTAATACATAAACAGGTGTTGTAAAAAATCTCTTCATTTCCTTTTTATATAGGGCTACAAATGGAGTGTTTACCTTTTGTTCTCCCATCTTGAATTTAGTTCTCGTCCCACCAGTCAACATTTTTGAATTAAGCCATTTAAACCCTCTTCCTATAACTAAGGAATAGAGCATAAAGATGCCAAGAGAGATACCAATAAATATTAAGAGAGACCATATGTCATAGGAAATGACAGCCTTCGTATAGANCCTTGCTAGAGGATACAGTTCATTAACTTGGTTAGTTAACAAACGACTCATATCAACTATTTCTTGTCCACCATCACCTAAAAATGATGGGAAAAACATCAAGCCTAGCACCATGACTACAGAAAAAATAATATTAAATAGATTCCTATGACGAAATCTGGTTGAAATATATGCCACAATAGTACCTAGTATAGAGGCCAAAGCAATTGGAACTAGAGGTATGCAAAACAATGTAATTAAGCTAATAATATAAAATCCCAAGCTTGGATTGGCCTTCATTCCATAAACTAAAGTAGCAGGGATCATAATCATNCAAACAAAAAGCATATTAAGCCCATACAAAAGGAGCAATCTACTAGCNANAATTCCTGTCGTACTAACAGGTAAAGACATTACTAAATCGTAATCTTTAAATGCAAATATAGTTCCCTTTATTTTAAAAATAGTAGTCATTAGAACAATAACACTTGTAATAGCCATCATAAGGGTTGGCATAATATCAAGACTATCAAACATCTTAAGACCTTCAGAGATCATAAAAACATACATAAAAAAGAGAAGACTCATTGATATAACAAAGAGAGTCAATCCTCCATAACCGAGTATTTTTGATTTCTTTTTTCGACTATCTCCTAGGGATAGCATATCAGTTAAAACAGCCCCCATTTGAATGGAAACAAGTCTAATTATCTTTTTCATAAATTAATACCAAGCCTTCCAATCTATAGTAGTTCTCCTGAATGAATTGACTTTTCAATTCACACTAATGAGCTCAAGAAACACATTCTCCAGAGAGTTATTACCCTTAACCTCCTCTGTTGTTCCACTTGCAACTAATTTACCGCCCTTAATAATAGCAATCTTGTTACATAATTTTTCTGCCACCTCAAGAACATGGGTAGAGAAAAATATNGANCTGCCTTCCTTACATAGCTCTCCCATGGTCTGNTTCAAAGTATGGGAAGCTTTAGGGTCAAGTCCAACAAATGGTTCATCCAATATCATTAACTTTGGCTTGTGAATAAGAGCTGCAATAATAGCAAGTTTTTGCTTCATTCCATGGGAATAGGAGGATATAGAATCCCCTAAATTATCTGTCAGTTCTAATTCATCTGCATATTTTTTAATTAAAACTTCTCGGTCAGCCTTACTCACCTCATATATATCTCCGATGAAATTCAAATAGGCGATGCCATGAAGATGCTCATATAAATCTGGATTATCAGGTATGAAGGCTATCTTTTTCTTACAAGCAACTGGGTCTTCTTTAATTGATAGACCATCAATTAATATATCTCCCTCTTCAAATTCTAAAATACCCGCGATAGCTCGTAGGGTAGTGGTCTTACCAGCTCCATTATGGCCAATAAACCCATATATATCACCACTGTCCACCTTAAGACTTAAGTTATCAACAGCCTTTTTATCTTTGTTATAGCTTTTAGAAAAATTTTTNATTTCAAGCATGTATCTTCTCCCTATTCAAAAGCTTTATTAAGTTCCTCAGTACCAGGCAATACAAATCTACCATCTTTAATTATCTGGACTCTTGTTTTATCCTCATGAACTACAGAAATATCTTTTATCTCATCGTATGGTAATGTAATATCCGTATGACAATTAAAATAAGCCTTTGATACATCAGTTTTTCGAAGCAAGGATATTTCATTATCCTTTGCTACAATCTCTTTACCATCAGGATTAAATGTTTTTGTTTCTTCACTATGATTATAGCAGGTGTCTCCTATTGCAAAATGAGGGCCAGTTTTTTCAGCTATAAGTATTGGCAGTTTTGGTCCTATGTCAAATTTCTTACCCATCATATAAGCGGTGGTGTTAGTTCCTATAGCAAATTCACCTATAGGAAGATAGTCATGATTATATAGTAAATTATCTTTAATAAAGCTCTTATTCTTACTTTCTTCTTTGAAATTTTTACAATTATAATCTGTAATTATTCCATCTTCAAAGGTAAGCTCAAGCTCCCTATATTCTAATTCATTTAGATAAACCTGAGGGACATGCAATACTCCACTGGTGCCTTTAAGGACTGGTGAGGTAAATACTTCACCAACAGGAATATTCACATCAGCTACACAGTTTTCAAAGGCAGTTTCCTTAGTTCTATCTTTAAGTGGATAAAGCATCACCTTAATATCAGTATGATTACTACCAGACCCTACAACGTGAATATATTCACCTTGATCTAAAGCATCAATAATCTCTTGTTGGATCCTTTGGTATAAGCTATTGTCTAAAGTATTAACTCTAACAGTCTCAGTAAATATTTCTTCATATTTATCACCAATCTCTGGTATGGGATAAGCTATTATAGTAAATGAGGTTTCATCAGACTTTAGATATTCCATGGTTAGCATACCACTTTGATTAGTATAATCAAGAGATAGTCTCTTCTGACGCTTATCAAGTCTTATAGCTTCTTTTTTATCCTCAGGTACAAATATTTCTTCTCCAAATACTTGAATTAAGGCTGGTCCTGCATAGACACTACCTTCCTTCTTATATTTTTCAAATGAATCCTTAAGAGCTTTCACATGGCCAACTTGAAAGGCCTTATCGTAAAATAAACCTTGGTCAAAACGGTGGTCAAAATCATACTGACGATTAGGACTTGTACTATGATATCCAAGCTTTAAATGCTGTCTTTTATTCAGAGCATTATAGCCAGCCCGATANATAACTGGTTCCAAGCCTAGTTTCTTAAAATTATTAATGGCATAGCGAACCATTTTCTCAAAGCCCAGTCTGTATCTTATATTCACAATGGATTTCTTACTTATATCCAGATTGTTAGAAATAAAGCCCATACGATAACCTTCTGTGAAGGTATCTGCCATAGCTTGAACCTTCTCCTCAGGAAGAGAATTTATGTATTGAGCAGTCTTAATTTCATTATCACTAATATACTCCCCAAATCTATAAAGATAGCGGATATCAGATAAATCTGCTTCCATAATTATATCCTTAGCAAAGGATAGCTCAGTATCAAGCATCTCTCTAGTACGCCTCTCAACTAAGTGTCCTTTATAGTCACTCATAAACTGATATATGGCTCTTTTAACATCCTTATAGGTGAAATCATCTTCTCTTTCAAAGTAATTATATACCTCGATAAACAGCTCCAAATATATGGTCAAATCATACAATCTATCCTCATAAGCATATACAATCAAGCTTCTAAGCTCNGTTGTTAAAAATGATATAAGCTTTCCATACTTATTACCTAAAGTCCCACATGCATAAGCTGGATTGGCATAATTAGTTTCATAATTATCCCCTTCAAAGTCCCCATATAATTCCTTGTTGAGAGCTTGTAGTTCCTCAAGTGAAAGCTTTTTTATTCTATCTTTCTCTACCAATGATACTATTTGCTTAATAAGAAGTAAGTAAGAAGTCTCTTTTCTAAAATAATCATAAAAGGGCTCTTTAACTGTCCTCTCCTTCTCAATAAGAGCAATTCTGTCCATTGCCAGGCTATATCTTTCTTGAATATGTTCATTCTCCTCTTTAAATAGCTGACTATATTTCATAATAATCCTTCCTTTATTCATAATTTATATAATTCACATTCCTATGCCTAGAATATATAATATTAGCAATACCACCATCATTGTACCATTAAGAAAACTACCAATTATGGGCAGTGTGTAGAATATATCTATTTCCTTAAAAGCCTTATATGAGATTACAAAGCCAAAAATTGCTATAGCAAGTAAAAGTAATCCAATAACTCCAATTAACAGGCTTCCCTCACCTATATCACTGCTAGAAATAATACTGGTTGCTATAAATCCAAGAACAACCACTATTCCAATAATGGTAGATAGTATTCCTAGTTTTGTGTGTCGTCTTCCAGAGAAATGAATCATCTCTTTCTTTCTTCTCCAATTAATAATGTTTTTCACATACTTACCCCCTTGTAACTGACCGATGTTTAGTAATACTTTTTCGAATTCCATTAAAGGCTAAGAATATAATATAGCCTAATATCCCTCCCACTGTATTAAGCAATATATCGTCAACATCGAAGATCCCAACCCTTGTTGTCAGTTGAATCAGCTCAATAGATAAACTAAAAAACATACTTAAGAACGCCATAACTATAAAATATCTGTAGCTCATCTTTAAAATCGGTAACAAAAATCCAAAAGGAGCAAATGCTAAAATATTGCCTAGAATATTAACAACAAAATTCTCAAATCCCAAAATATGCCGATACTGGATAAAGCGCTTAATTTCCTGAAAAAACACTAAATTGTATCGTAATTCATCAGAAGGGTTATCCCTACCATATCTTTCGCTTAGAAACAAAAAGTAAAATAACAATATAATATATAAATAAAACAAGATCCACCCAAATCTTGTTATCAATCTTTTTCTCATNTCTTTTTCCAATTCAACTCTCCATATCCTCTACTCTTTTAGGTTTATCCCACACTTTCATTCTTATAGATTTACCTAGAAANATTAATTTATTCATATATCCAANTTTATGAAATTTTGGGCTGTTTTAATTATAAAGCAAATAACTCTCCTCGTAAAGTCATAAAGAATAAATGTATTCTAATTGATGCATAATATTATAAATATGTTGATTTTNCTNGCTATAAAGAGAGGCAGGTTATAATAATGAAAACATTTGAAGATTTATATTATGAGGTTTTGCGTCGGACTCTTAANGATAAGGACATGAGCTTTCTAGAAAAATTAGATTACTATGATACAGATCAGCTGGATTGCCTCTTACATCCAGAAAAACAGCCACTGGTCTGGCATGTAGGTGACTGCCAATGCCATGAGGATGACCCCCATTGTGTTAAAGTATGTCCTTTCCATGCAGTTCATCCTGGGGATTCCGGCAAAATGGTTGTTAATATAGATCAATGTGAGGGTTGCTCCATATGTATTCAAGAATGTCGCGCAAAGAATATAACAAGTAGTAAGGATATAATACCTGCCCTTCAAGCAATGCGTTCCCATAATGATCTTGTATATGCTTTGGTTGCTCCTGCCTTCCTTGGTCAATATGGTAATGAGGTAACTCCTGGGAAGCTTCGAACAGCTTTAAAAAAAGTGGGGTTCGATGGTATGGTTGAAGTAGCTTTATTTGCCGACATCCTTACATTAAAGGAGGCCTTAGAATTTAATGAGAAGATTAAAACCAAGGAGGACTACCAACTTACCAGCTGCTGCTGTCCTATGTGGATTTCGATGATTCGAAAAATATACTATGATTTAGTCCCTCATGTTCCACCTTCCGTATCCCCTATGATTGCTAGTGGTCGTGCCATAAAGACTATCCATCCCAATGCATTAACTATTTTTATTGGGCCATGTTTAGCAAAGAAAAAGGAAGCCAGAGAAAAGGATATTGCTGGGGCCGTAGACTTTGTATTGACCTTTCAAGAAATACAAGACATCTTTGACATTATGGAAATTGATCCAGCNCAGATGGAAGAAAGCGAAAAAGATCACTCCTCTAGGGGAGGTAGAATCTATGCTCACACTGGTGGTGTTAGCGAAGCAGTGGCTCAAACCCTACAAAGGATAAACCCCGATCGAGAAATTGCTCTTCAGGCTAAGCAAGCACATGGTGTTTCAAGGTGTAAGGAAATGATTAATGACATAATAGAAGGTAGAATTAATGCTAATTTCTATGAAGGGATGGGCTGTATTGGAGGCTGTGTAGGAGGACCAAAAGTATTGATCCCCCATGAGGAAGGCCGAACCAATGTGGAAGCCTATGGNAAAGCCGCTCCTTACCCTACCCCAATTGATAATCCNTATGTAATCGAGCTTCTCCAACAGCTAGGATTTAATACAATTGAAAGCCTATTGGAGAAAAGTGATATCTTCACAAGAACCTTTTAGCTTGATTTGAAATTTGTAATAATTATTCTTGTCCTATAAGCTTGTCACTTTCAAGTATATGATGAATGAGCCAGTCATTTAAAAATTCTAATAAATCCAAAATTACCTGTCTTTGGTTTTCATCAATTCTATCAAAATCATACTNTGAGATTTTAGCGATAAACTCATCATGTTCAGCTTTCTGGGAAATTAGCTTTCTATAGCGTATCTTCATCATATACTCTTCTTCATGCTTAAAGTGGGTTGCNGCATAATCCTTCAGCTCATTTAAAACCTGTAAAATATAGTCATATTTATCAGGAATAAATTCATCTATCATCAACATGTAAAGCTGGTCTGCTATCTCAAACAATCTTCTGTGCTCTGCATCAATTTGTTCAATACCTGATTTGAATTCTTCTTTAAACTCATACATATAATTTAGTCCCCTTTATTTTGTATTTAGAAGGAACCCACAGTAATCGACTAGGTTTCTGTGGGTTCTTCAATATTTTAATCTGACTAATATTTCGCCGTTACCATATAGATACTATTAAGTATTGCCTTATTACCATTCAAGTCTGTTATCTCATTGTCAAGAATATCTATTCTAAGTCCAGTATTTCTTTCAGGAATGGTCAGAAGATTGATATAGACTGTATTGCCTTCTATAGTAACAGTATTATCAATAGTTCCTCTAAAGTCTCCATTCAGCTGAGTTACATCAACAATAAGATCCCCTTCAATTTTCTCGCTAAAGACCATCTTAATATTATCTAATGCCTTATTATCAAAGGTTGTGGATATAAGCTGTGGAGCCTTATTCTCTACAAGAGTTACATAGGTTGTATAAGAGCTCATAGGTGTAAAGTTTCCACCGTAACCCATTACCCCCTTAATTGTTATAGGTCTCTCTACAGTTACATCAATGGTTGAATCCTTCACTGTCAGAACAACTGTTGCCCCATTCTCTGTCGTATTGTCTATTACCAAAGCAGAGATAACTGTTACTCCAGGAATAGAATAGTTACCAATATTCTGAGCAGAAGCTACATCAACCTTATTATTGAACTTAACATGTATCTCATTCAAATTAGTAGTGGATTGAACTATTAAATAAGGTCCTGGTAGTTCATTGGAAGTACCAGTGGCATTACTTATGGATATAGTTCTACTTAAGCTTTCATTGTTAAAGTTGTCAACTATAAAGCCCTTATGTAAGGTAAATGTATAATTACCAAGCACCTGCATATTATCAATCTTTAGGTTCACTATCTTCTTATCTGTACTAGATAACTGAGTATAGCTAAGGTTAATACCTGACCTAATATCATCATTAATGGTTACAAGATTAGCAAGTATTACACCATTTGCGAAGTTAGGACGTACCTCTTCATTAAACCTAAGACTTAATATCTTAGTATCAGAATCGTATGAATGTTCAATTAGTAGAGGGCTTGTTTTATCAGCTGTAAAATTCACTCTCCGTGTAATCATCTTTTCTGCTGATTTATCTTTTTCATTAACATTATAGCTATCCCAGTAGCCAATTTCTACTGGAATAGATCCAGTTAATTTCATCTCATTATTATTAAGGGTATATATAGCCTGCTTATTATTGTCACCTGACACTACACCATATGTAATAGGTCCTCCGTCGATAGATGCCCATCCAGCATTCTTAATTGCCCTATTAAATGTAGCAGTTATTGTATTATAAGAAGTACGAGTTAACGATATTAACTTGGCTTGAGCCCTTGGCGTAACGTCTGTACGAAGTACTGCTGCTAAAGTATAGCTTGGTGGCATGTTCCCTGCCAAGTCTTTTATTCCTGAGATTACAATTGTAAATGACTTACCGTAATCTGTAGGAGCAATATTAGATAGATTAATTGTAAGTGACATCTTATCTTCACTTGGAACATAATTCAACTTATTATTTAACATAGTGATTGTTGCAGGATCATAGGTTGTCTTCCCACTGCTTGGCAGCAATGTTGCCTCAGTTATATTAAGCTTACTAAAATCCACTGCTTCACTAAATCGTATAGTTGAAATCATACCTGAATCGTCTAAAGTAACACCAGTAAGAACAGGTCCTATTGTATCTACATAGCTCATCTGTCTAAAATATGGTTCTATAGCGACCCCATCCTTGGTTTTTACATCACTAGTTATATTAATACTATAATCACCGGAAAGCATATTAGAGCTTGTAATTGTAAGTGTCTTATTATCATCTGCCAGGATAGGTGTTAATTTACCAGGATCCTTAGCAAGGTTGTCTTTAGAATCCTTTTGTAAGGTCAGTAAAACCCCATTAAGAAGTTCACCCTTAGATCCGATGATTGTGCTCTTGTCTATAGGACTGTCAAATACTATCTTAATCTGGGTCGAACTACTTATCTCTGCAGATCTTACAGTAGCTGTAGGTTCCACAACCTCAATTATTACAGCATCGTNAATAGAGCTTACAGCAGCATCTTCAGCTGTTGCTTTTGTGGCAGCGGTAGCTACTAGTATAACCTTACCAGGCTTTATAGCCTTTACGATACCGTTGGAAGTACCAATAATCTCGATACAATCTGCCTCTCCANCACCAATTGACCAATATGTCTTATCAGATGAATTACTTGGGAAAATATCACGATTAAAGTTGTATTCCTCACCTATTCCAATTATATGAGATCCATTAACCTTATTAGCATTGTTAATTCTAATACCAGTTGCGGGGATCTTAACCGTTACCTTGGCAGACAGGGTCTTAGTCTTCTTGGAGGGATAGGTAATCTTGCATTTAATTGTGGCAGTACCCTTACCTACTGCTGTTACCATACCTGAGCTGGAAACCTTTGCAATATTTTTGTCCGAGGTTGACCACTTATATTTACTCCCCGATACCTTATTGTCAATAACTAGCTGGTAAGTTTCATCCTCTCCAACTATTGTTACTTTGCTCTTTGTAAATGACGGAGTTGCCGCTGCTACTGTAACTACATCTTGATTCCAAAAAAACGACATTAACACTAACAATGTCATAAAAACTGGAATCCTCTTCAAATGATTATATTTCATTTACAATTCCTCCTATGCTTATCGCTTATTTACCTTGTGTACCATACTAGTAAATTATGGACATCCTATTACTATATATAGTATCATAGCAATAATTATGTGTCAAAATATTGTTAATTTCTTTACAAATGCCTTAAATTTGATTTTTTAGCATATATTTCTACTCGACAGGTTCCTCATTATCATTGATGGCATTTTCTTTCTTTTCCAAATTAATCTCCCAATTAATTAGCATTGTTATTGCCACTCGTAACAATATAAGGCCACCAACCATAATTAAATCTTTAAACTCTCTAACTGTTATTGTATGCAAGATCTCCCCTATTAAGAGGAAGCCTAAAGCCGTAGCCATTCCTTGAAACATATGAAGATGTCCTAATCGATTTCTACGCACATAGTTAACTATACCGTTAAGGCCTGTCCACAGCATAACAACTACTCCAATAAACTCAAAAAATAATATAATCCCATCTGCAACCAAAATAAGGGTTTCATGAAGTCCTTCCATCTGTATCTTCCTCCATATTTATATATTCCATGCCTATAATAATAAGGTATTCATGTCAAAAAGTAAAGAATTATTAACTCGAATGATGGTGCTTTATGTTACTATTCTNCACAGGAAATAACTAAAGATTATTTGCTTTCTTTTTCATCACATATGAATTATAATCAAATAATAGTACATAATTACTAATATAGCTTTGAAAGGATGTTAAGCATATGAAGAAAATTAGAAAATTCATGTTTGGAACCCTCTCACTTGTAACTATGGCAGCTGGTGCCTATTACTTATATAAGAATTATATAAAGAGGGATGCCTCTGATGATTTTGATGATTTTGATGACTTTGAAGATTTTGAAGATTTTGATATGGAAGATGATGAAGCTGATGAAACATCTAGAGAATATGTGTCAATTAACCTAACAGATGAAGAACCCTTAGGAAGTCCTGGTTCAGCTAATGCCACCTTAGAAGATACTGGTGAGGTAACAGAAATTAACTAAAAAAGCCTTCATTGTTTGCATAAGCATTATTATACAAGTACGGTGAAATATATTTCATAAGCGACACGCTCTCCCTTGATTTAAGTACGTAATGGTACATAAGGTCATACAATACATGACCTNATGTACCAACGACTTAAAACAGTCGCTTATCAAAATATATNTCACCGTACTTGTTTCCACTTATTGTAGCAAACAATGAAGGCTTTTTTATATTATATTCTTTTAGTTTGAGTAGCTTTCGATGAGTACCTTTAATTCATGGTTAAACTCCTCAAGATTTATCATCTCATACGCCTGAGTACTATCAGNGTTCTCAGTCTCTGAGGATATAGTTACTGTATCACCTATGNTTATTGTATTTATTCCATCAGATTGATATTCTTTAATGTCTATTGAATAATAAATATTGCTAGAAAGACCACTATCGGCAGCTCTATATAAATAACTATCTAGGAGTGAATAAACTTTTAATAATTCTGCCTCTTCTGTGATGATTACCGATTTACCAGCGCCGTCATCTGTAATCACTATACTTTCAATCACATCCGCAGTCCCTCCGTAAACCTGACCAAATCCCACAGCAGAGGGTCCTCCATCATAACTTCCCGCCCTTGATAAAGAACCTGATTTCATATCCTGCTCATCTTCACTAGCAATTGTATAATCTTCTTTTGCTGTTCCAAGGGTAGCATCATCCATATCCCTTGCTGTTGCAGAGAATAATACCTGATCACTCTCAGAAACTGGACTCTCTGTTTTAGGCTGTGCCATATCAAAGGATGATAAATCATCCTTGGATGATAAATCATCCTTGGATGTGAAATCGTCCTTGGATAAATTACTCTCCATATAGATACCGCTATCTTTTTTTGTGGATTTCATACCTACACTGCTTTTTATTATGCTGTAGCCTCCAATGAAGACTATCAAAGCAGCTGCAGCTGCTGTCAACCTACGAGCATATGAATTCCAAGAAATATTCTTAGCCTTTATTATTCTTTCTTCATTTTCCACTAATGTAGTTGGCTGCTCATTAATAGCCTTCAGTGTCTTTTGTATTAACTCCTCAGACACACTAATTCGAGAAAATTCAAGAGAAGTATTCAGATGAGACTTAATGTTTAGATCATCCAAATTCATATCTTCAGTATTATTTCCATCTTTCATCCGAAACCCTCCCTTCTAATCCGTCTTTCAACTTCTTTCTTGCTCTAGAAAGACGACTTTTGATAGTTCCCTCTGGTAGGTTTAAGTACTCTGCTGTCTCAGCAATAGTCATATCATTATAGTAAACACTTAGTATAACATCCTTATATTTAACTGGTAGAGACAATACTGTCTCCATAATCATCTTATTAGTGTCCTCATTCTCTACACTCTCATAATCCGAATCACTAATAATAGCATCCTCTTTATATTCCATCATAGGAACTACCCTGCGATTCCATGCGCTCTTTAAAAAATCCTTAGCAGTATTTATGGTGATCCGAATTATCCATGTTTTGATGCTAGAGTTTCCTTCAAATGTAGAAAGCTTTGAGTTTACTTTAATAAATACATCTTGAAAAATATCTTCTGCAGTATGAATATCCTTGACATACATATATGCTGTACGGAGTACATCGTTACCGTATTCCCACATCAAGTTTTCAATATCATAGGCAGTATCATTCTTCGAGAGATTTTTTTGGTTATCATTATCCATCCTGCCATCCCCCTATATACCATTATTATTGTCATCGTCCCTTAATGACTCAACATAAATACAGTATACACTGTTTAAATAGACGATGTAAATATGAAAATGGGTTCATAGCAGTTGCGCTTCTTCTGTTTGCATTTCAATAATTAGACGCTAAAAGTGCTTATGAAGTTCCATATAAATCGTCGATTTTCGAACCAATTCTTACATATGTTTTTCTAAATCCTTCTCATAGGCCAAGCGATATAAGCTGGCGTAGATTCCATCTACTTCCATCAGGTCCTCGTGAGTTCCAGTTTCCTCGATGCCCTCTTCAGTCAATACAAGTATTTTTTCAGCATTTTTTATAGTAGATAATCTATGGGCGATTACAAATGTAGTTCTGTTTCTTGCCAGCTTTTCAAGTGAATCTTGAACCACCTTCTCACTTTCATTATCAAGAGCTGATGTTGCTTCATCAAAAATTAAAATTGGTGGATTCTTTAAAAATACTCTTGCTATACTAAGTCGCTGCTTCTGTCCTCCTGAAAGCTTAATACCTCTCTGACCTATATACGTATTATAACCTTCTGGTAGTTCCATTATAAATTCATGGGCATTAGCATTCATGGCTGCTTCAATTACCTCTTCCTCTGTGGCATCCTGTTTACCGTAACGAATATTGTCCATAACTGTGCCAGCAAAAAGATATACATCCTGCTGTACTATGCCTATTTTTTGTCTCAATGAGCGAAGCTTTATATCCCGTATATCTATACCATCAATCTTAATATTACCCTCGGACACCTCATAAAACCGAGGAATAAGGCTACACAATGTTGTCTTACCGACACCAGATGAACCAACCAAGGCCATATAATCTCCAGCATTAACATGAAGATTAATATTTTTAAATACCTCAGTATTAGTCCCATCATACTTGAATGACACATTGTTAAACTCTATATCACCTTTAACATCTTTCATGGTAATGGCTCCTGATCTATCAACAATATCAGGTTCAATACTAAGAATTTCATAGAAGCGATCAAACCCAGTCATACCATTTTGAAATTGTTCTGTAAAGCTAATCAGTTTCTTAACTGGATCCACAAGATTATTAATATAAAGCATAAAGGTAAGAAGGTCTGCTACATCAATAATCTCATGGGCTATAAATAATCCACCACCTGCTATAACTGCCACATTAATTAATCCTGTAAACATACTTAAGCCTGAATGGAAGGTAGCCATATGCCAGTAGCTGTTACGTTTGCTTTCAACAAATCTAGAGTTTCCCTCATGAAACTTATCTATCTCTGATGGTTCATTGGCAAAGGACTTTACAACTCTAATTCCCGAGATATTGTCTTCGATTTGTGCATTAATTTCAGCTACACGTTCTCTGTTTCTTCGAAATGCTCTACTCATCTTTTTTCTCATTTTTAAAGCGAAAAAGAACATCAAAGGAAGAAATGCAAAAACAATCATTGTTAGAGGCAAGTTAATCTGTATTAATATAACAAAGGCTCCAACAAATTTTATTATAGAAATAACAATGTCTTCTGGACCATGGTGACATAATTCTGTGATATCAAAAAGATCATTGGTTATCCTTGTCATCAACTGTCCAGTTTTTTGATTATCAAAGAAATTAAAAGACAGCTTCTGATAATGCTCAAATATATCATTTCGCATATCATATTCCATCTTTGCTCCCATAATATGACCTTTATATGATATAAAAAAATTACTAATATACTCTAATATCAATAGTCCAACCATTAGAAATATTAATTTAATAATAGTTGGTACAGATTCAGTTATATTCGTTCCCGTAATAACATTATTGGTAATATACCTAACAATCATTGGATAAACTAGGGATATTCCTGCTGCCAATAATGCAAAAAACATATCTGCAAAAAACAAAGGTAGATAGGGCTTATAATAGGATAAAAACTTTTTTGCTTTTTTACTCATATAAATTGACCGTACCTTTCTTCATTAAAAATAAGAATAGGCAGGACATGACTTGGTTAAATACCTAATCATAGTCTTGCCTTTATTCATGATATCTTTTACATTAGGTTCTATTATCTAGAAAGTCTAATTGACATATTATACATATACTCATCCAAGTCCTTCGTCATAGATAAAGCTTCCTGAATGTCATAATCAACAAACTTTCCACCTCGATAAGCAACCACTCTATTACTTGCACCAGCCATTAGTAAATCCGCGGCCTTTGTTCCAAATGTAGATGCATATACACGGTCCATTACTGTAGGTGTTCCTCCTCTTTGGGCATATCCAATGATGGTTTCTCTAGTCTCCATGCCAGTAGCAGCTTGAATTCTCTTAGCCATACCATTAGAGTCACCAACCCCTTCAGCATTAATAATAATATAGTGCTTCTTTCCTAATCTGCGCTTTTCAATTATACTATTAATTATTCTTTGTTCGTCATAATCATATCGTTCTACAGTAAGAATTTCCTCTGCACCACAAGCAATACCACACCATAAGGCAATATGGCCAGCCATCCTTCCCATAACTTCAATTATACTACATCTTTCATGGGAGGTTGAAGTGTCTCTTACCTTATCCACTGTCTCCATGGCAGTATTAACCGCAGTGTCAAATCCGATAGTATAATCTGTACAAGCAATGTCTAAATCGATTGTTCCAGGAATAGCAACTGTATTGACACCATTCTTAGAAAGAGCTTCTGCTCCCTTAAATGAGCCGTCACCTCCAATAACAACCAGTCCGTCAATGCCATGCTTCTTTAATATTTCAGCACCCTTAACCTGGATTTCAGGCCTAACAAATTCTGGACAACGGGCTGTATATAAAACTGTACCTCCCCGTTGAATAATATCAGAAACACTATGGCCATCCATATCTATTATGTCTTCTTCTAATAAACCAGCATATCCTCTAAGGATTCCTTTAACATTTATTCCAGCATGCAAGGCAGTTCTAGTAACAGCTCGAATTGCAGCGTTCATTCCAGGGGCATCACCACCACTAGTTAATACTCCAATGGTTTTTACCTTCTTTTCCATTATTATAAACCATACCTTTCTAATATCTTATAACNNATATCAATCTAACANATTTTAATTCATTTTAAGTATGTTTTCAATACTATTTTCAGTAATTCTGACATTTTCCTCGGTGTAAACAGCAATAAGGTTTGCTATAAGGCTATTATCAATCTTTATGCTTCTACTTATTGGTAGTCTCTTTAGACATTTTTCTTTTTCGCAATAAATAATAACCCTATCCTTTCCATCATATGCACTGAGTCTTTGATACAAGTATTCTTCATCTTTTTGGAAGCTTTCTAAATCACTATACTTTATCCATAGCTCCTGAGGTATGTCATCAAAAGGGATAATCTTTTGACAGATAAGCTTGGCTGGCTTTTCTTCCTCAATTGTTACCTTACCTTTAACAAACACCTTTGCATCAATATCCAACATATTCTTATATTTTTCAAAATCCTTAGGAAATATTATTATTTCTACTACCCCTAACAAATCCTCCAAGGTAATAAATGCCATCATAGAATTATTTCGGGTGGTTTTTATGGTTTTAGAAGTTAACATCCCCCCTATTATAAGGGTATCTCCATCACTAACATTATGTTTTTGTGTTTCATCATTAATTTGAAAATCTANNGCGCTGGCTGTTGCATGCTTCTTTAATCGTTCTTCATATTCTTCTAAAGGGTGGCCGCTAACATAGATACCAAGAACCTCTTTTTCAAATGCCAGTAGTTGTTCCTTACTGTATTCACTTACATCTGGCATAGTAAACTCATATGTTTGTCGGACATCTTCTGGAGCAAAGTCGAATAATGTCATCTGTCCAGTTAAGGACTTTTTCTTTTCTTCTGCAACCACATCTAATATCTGTATGTAGCTCATCATNAGTTGCCTTCTGTTAGGGTGAAGCTCACTAAATGCTCCTGCTTTGATAAAGCTTTCAACAGTTCTTTTATTAACCTCTTTACCAGATAATCTACTGGCAAAATCCTTCAGACTTTGAAATGGTCCATTGGCCTGTCTTTCTTCCACAATTGCCTCTATAACATGCTTACCTAGTCCTTTAATTGCAGAAAGAGCATATCTTATGGAACCATTGGATACTGTAAATGACACATCCCCTTCATTAATATCTGGAGGAAGTATCTGTACATTCATCTGCCTGCAAGTATATATATATTCAGCTACTTTACCAGGGTTATCAATAACTGATGTCATAAGAGCAGCCATAAATTCTACTGGATAGTAATATTTAAGATAAGCAGTCTGATAAGAAACAACCCCATAAGCAGCTGCATGAGACTTATTAAATGCATACTTAGCAAAATCCATCATCTCATCAAATATCTTATTAGCAGCATCCTCTGATATACCATTGGCAACACAGCCAGGAACACCATCCTCTTTGTTACCATAGACAAAGTTCTTACGCTCTCTAATCATTACATCTTCTTTTTTCTTAGACATAGCTCGTCTAACCAAATCACTGCGACCATAGCTATAACCTGCTAGATCTCTTACTATTTGCATAACCTGCTCTTGATAAACAATACATCCATAGGTAGGAGCAAGTATATGTTCTAGCTGAGGACATAGATATGTAATATTGCTAGCTTCTTGCTTTCCCTTTATATACTTTGGTATAAAATCCATAGGACCAGGACGGTAGAGGGCAATACCTGCAATAATATCCTCTATATTTTGAGGCTTAAGCTCCTTCATAAAATTAGTCATACCTTGACTCTCTAATTGGAACACTCCCTCTGTTTTTCCTGAGGAAACCATATCATATACCTTTTTATCATTAAAATCTATCTTATCTAATGTAAAAGGATTATCCTTATCTCTATTTCTATTAATCAGTATTTCAGCACTCTGTAATACTGTTAGAGTTCTGAGTCCAAGAAAATCCATCTTAAGTAAGCCTAGCTCCTCTAGGGTTGTCATAGGAAACTGGGTTGTTATAGACTCATCTGGGGAGCCTGATAAGGGAACATATTCAACAACATCTTCCTTACTTATTACTACACCTGCAGCATGAACAGAAGAGTGTCTAGGTAACCCTTCTAGACGCTTAGACATGTCAATAAGATATCTAACTTCTCCATCCTCTTCATATAGACGCTTTAGATCGCTATTGATCTTTAATGCCTTATCTATGGTTATTCCGATCTCTGTGGGTATCATCTTAGCCACAGTATCCACCCTGGCATAAGGTAAATCCAAAGCTCTTCCCACGTCACGGATAGCCGCCCTTGCAGCCATGGTACCAAATGTTATTATCTGTGCAACTCTGTCAGAACCATATTTACGGGTAACATAATCAATAACCTCCTGCCTTCGTTCAAAGCAAAAGTCTATATCTATATCCGGCATGGATATTCTTTCAGGATTCAAAAATCTTTCGAATAGCAAATTGAATCTAGTAGGGTCTATATCTGTTATCCCAAGAGAATAGGCAACTATTGAACCAGCCGCACTTCCTCTACCAGGGCCAACCATTATATTGTTATCTTTAGCATACTTAATAAAATCCCATACAATTAGGAAATAGTCTACAAACCCCATACTCCTGATGGTATCAAGCTCATATTCCATCCTATCCCATAGCTCTTTTGTAAGCTCCTTATATCTATCTGTCATACCTTCACGGCAAAGCTTATCAAGATATGATGATGCTGTATAACCTTCTGGAACTGGATATACAGGTAATTTATATTCACCAAATATTATATCTACATCACAGCGTTTAGCTATCTCATGTGTATTAGAAACTGCCTCTGTAGCATAAGGGAATAAACTATACATATCCTCAGGGGATTTAATATAGAACTGTCCTCCCTCGTATTTCATCCTATCCTCATCTGTTACCTTTTTCTGAGTCTGTATACAAAGAAGGATATCATGGGATTCAGCATCATCCTCATAGGTATAATGAACATCATTGGTAGCTACAAGTTTTATACCGGTTTCTTCAGATAATCTAAGTAATCCTTGATTTACCGATTTTTGCTCCTCTAATCCATGATCCTGTAGCTCTAAGAAAAAGTTATCTTTGCCAAATATATCTTCTAGGTTTTGTGCACTCTTTTTAGCCTCAGCATAAAAGCCTCGTCTAAGATTACTTGAAACCTCACCACCAAGACAAGCACTTAAGGCTATGATGCCCTCATTGTATTCCCTTAAAACCTCATAATCCACCCTGGGTTTATAATAAAAGCCTTCAATAAATCCCCTAGAAACAATCTTCATAAGGTTTTGATAGCCGATATTGTTCTCCGCTAAAAGAACAAGGTGATAATACCTATCTTCTGAAGCACCTGGTTCCCGATCAAATCTAGAATTAGGTGCTACATATATCTCGCATCCAATAATAGGTTTTATTCCTTCAGTCTTACAAGCTTTATAAAAGTCTATTACACCATACATTACTCCATGGTCAGTAATGGCCAGGCTATCCATTCCCAGTTCTTTAACACGCTGAACCATTTCTTTGATCTTGCCTGATCCATCTAGGAGACTAAACTCAGTATGAACATGTAAATGTGTAAAGTTCATAGAAACTTCCTTTCTAACTCTCACTTACCAGTTTTTAGCTGGACGTTCCGGATCTATTATTGTAGACAAATCGAATAAATCCTCTAGCCTTTTTGGGAACTCTAGCATAGCTTGTCCATCCAAAGGTCTTCTAGTCATTCTAACATATTCATCCTTTAAATGCATCCATGGCTTACTATCCACTCCGCAGTAGAATTTAAAGCCTTTTTCCTTAAGATACTGATATTTTTCGCTCTTATAATGCCCCATAGTTGATTCAAAATCAACACCGTATGGGAATATCATAATATCCACTGGGCCAAGTAAAGATTCAACCTCTTCCTCCCAGCGATCAGCATCAGCTTTAAATAAAGACATGGAGTTGGTTTGCATATTCCTATGTCCCCAGGTATGGGAAGCAAGCTCCCAACCATCATCTCTTAATGCCTGTGCCACCTTTTTAACTGTTTCTTTATCCTGCTCATAGGTTGGTGAGCTAGGATCGTCAGTTCTATATCCTAAAGCTCCTTCATAGCCAGTAATGGCCAAAATTCCTTTAGCTCCCTTGTATGAAAAGTCAGGATGCTCTTCTATAAATTCATTAAGGACAGAAACCACGTCAAATGGACCTACAACTGTACTTCCATCATCAAGAATCATCTCAGTTGTTGGTTTGCCATTCTCATCAATTACAATCCTGGATGCAAATCCATCCCCATCCATGTAGTCATAGTAATTAACGTCATCTTGAGATAATACAAAGGGTTTCTTTCCTTCTGGTAGATATATTTCACCTGGAACAAACTTTGTACTACCATCCTCCTGCATGGCTTCCTTTACAATATCATGAATACGAACAAGCACATATCCGTCATTATACATTGATTCCATCATGTTCTTAAATTCAGTAACTGTAGTCATGTACATATTATAGCCTACAGTATCATAGTCCCCATCAAAGGCCTTTGAATTATCCGCTATTAAGGAGTGGAAAAACACATGGTTAAACTGAGTAGGAGAGGTATAAGAGCCTCCATATAATAGAAGGGCATCCTTTTGGGCTATTAACTTATCAATTGCAGATTTAAGAACAGGATAAACATCATATCCACCCTCAGGTCCCTGATAGGCTTTTATCATTTCAATTGCCCCATCGTAATCATAACCAATAGTAAGCTTTTCTGCCTCCGCAATTAGATTTTCTCTTTCTTCATTCTCCCTTTTTATTCTTTCTTGTTCCAATTTTGCTTCTAGCTCTTCAGGAGATAATTTTTCCTCCTCATTATCCTTATTATCAACAACTGGTGTTGGACTATTTTGGTCTGTTATTTTATCATTGCCATTATGCCTGTTTTTAAAATTACTGTATATAAGGAAAGAGCCAATCAGTATTACGATTAGCACGATCTCAAGTACAATTATCCCTCTTAGCTTCCGACTTTTTCTACGATTTATATTAGCTTGTATATTTCCTGAGCTTTGATTATTTTTTCTTTCTTTCCTTTTTTCCATAACTTACTCCTCGCTATTGTATATTTTATGTCCATCCGCTCTATGTATTTATTATATCATGAACAAAGAACATGTTCATGATCTTGGCACTACACTCGAAATCGCAAGCAAGCTTGCATTTCTCATTCCGTTTTTAGTATAATACAAA
>JGI24710J26742_10001536_pt1 | contig 21188 bp, 17 predicted proteins | sample BioPla2DNA2_FD_26742 | JGI IMG/M metagenome (IMG submission 26742) | reverse complement strand
CCCGCCTCTTCTTCCGTCACCCCCGTGGTATGGACGGCGAATATGACGACGTTGTCGCCGAAACAGTCCCTGATCGCCCGGGCGTCCCCGGCGGAGGCGACGGTGACGCCGACGCGCTTGTTCCCCATGGCGAAGGCCTTGTGCACGCCGCCGAACTGGTTTATCTCGGCCGTCTCCGGCGAAAGGACGTTCTCCGGACCGATCCCCTCTATGACGGAGGGCTCGGGGCACGTCTCCACGATGCCGGAGATCCTGCCGCCCATGCCCTGTATGATTTCCGGGTCCCTCAGGACGGCGGTGCCGCAACCGTCGGCGGCTATCACGACGGCGTCCAGCAAACCCCTCGAGACGGCGAGGCTCATTATCTCGGAGATGCCGAAATTCAGGAAGTAGCCGAGGCGGATCTCGCGGGAGTCGGTGCACATCCCGAAGTCGTCGACGCGGAACTGCATGTTCTTCCGGATGGATTCCTCGTTGAGCTCCTCGATGCCCCTGTGCTTGTGGAACAGTGGGCAGTATTTCACGATTGGTTCGCTTATCTCGACGACCTTGCCGTCCTCGATGACCACCCTGGACATCCCGAGGGCCTCCATGACGTGGCGGCCGCCTTTGCGACTCTCCTTCCCGGGCATCCGCATCACTCCTCTATGACGACGCTCTTCACGACGACGTCCTCGACGGGGCGGTCCTTCCTGTCCGTCTCCATCCTGCCGATGGCGTCCACCACGGCCATGCTCGCGTCGTCGGCCACCTCCCCGAAGACGGGGTGGGAATAGGGTGCCTTGGGGTTGTCCCAGTCCAGGTAGTTGTTGTTCACCAGGTTTATGAAGAATTGGCTGCCGCCGCTGTTCGGCTGGCCGGTGTTGGCCATGGAGACGGTGCCGCGGTTGTTCGGGTGGCCGTGGACCAACTCGTCCTCGATCGTATAGCCGGGGCCGCCGCGCCCGGTGCCCTCCGGGCAGCCGCCCTGTATCATGAAACCGTCTATGACCCTGTGGAAGACGGTGCCGTTGTAGAAACCTTCCCTGGCCAGCTTGATGAAGTTGCCGGCCGTGACGGGCATGTCGTCGTACAGGTCGATCTTGATGTTCCCCGCCGTCGTTTTTAGAGTGACGCTTGCCATGGGGCGCAATCGCAGCGGCGTAATTAACGGTTGCCGTCCGACGCGGCGACTCAGGCGTACATGCTGCCGCAGGATTCCTGGCCGTTGGACTCCAGCTCCTTCAGGAGCCCTTCGTACTCGTGGGCGTACCTGATGGAATTCGACCTTCCGAACAGGACGGAGAACACCGCCACGACCAGCAGGGCAACGACGACGGCAAACGCCGCGGTTTCCATCTCGGAGAACGCGGCGATGATCGCCAGCAACGCGGCGGAAACGGTCGTCTGGAACAGCGCTGGCCTGAGGGCCCCGAGCCTCTCGAGCTCGTCGGAGATCATCGACGAATACGCCATGGTGCTCTTGACGCTCTCCCATTCCGCCATCAGTTCCGCGGGAAGGACGCCCATGCCCTCTATGGAGCGGATCACCTTGTAGCGCTTCAGGTTCCTGGAGGACCTGTACACGGTCATGAATATGCCCGGCACGGAGAACACCGTCGTTATGACGGCGGCTATTAGCAACGCCAGGAAAACGTCGTCGAGGGTAAGCACGCCCGGGTCATGGTCGCGGGTACTAATTATTTTCTGGTACTTTCGCCCGGGGGCACATTTATATAAAAAAAAGCGTTCAAGGCATAAAGGGGCCTGTAGCTCAGCTAGGTGGAGCGCCTGACTCTTAATCAGGTGGCCAAGGGTTCGAATCCCTTCAGGCCCGCCACCACTCAAAACAGGCGCGCGTTTCCGTTTTCGCCGACGAGCGCGTCCTTGTTCACGGCGTAGGACACCCTTTTCCCCTTTTTGTATACGGCGCGCACGAGACCCAGCTCCTGCAGGCGCCGCACGTCCAACCGGGCTGTCTGATACGCAATCTTATACCGGTTTTTCAATTCCGGGATGGAGAACGGGACGCCGCCCTTCACGTAGTCCCGGAGTATGGTCGCCTGCCTGTGGTTGAGGTCGGGATGGGCCTCGATGAATCTGTACGAGCTTTTCTGCTCGCGCAGTTTTCTTTTTATATAGGCGTTCAAGTCGACCAAGGCCTTCTGCACGCTTTCGAGGTTGTATTTTATGAAATACGTCAAATCGTTTTCATCGTTTTCCGAGTAGATGTAGGAATAGGTGTATTTTTTTCTGCGCGCTTTGATGGCTTTGGACACGGCAGCGTACTCCATTATCCAGTAACCGTTCTTTATGGAGTGCCAATAAAACAGGGAGCGGGCCAACCGCCCGTTCCCGTCGACGAACGGGTGGATGTAGCCGATCATGAAATGGATCACGATCCCCTTTAGGATGGGGTGTATGAACTCCCCTTCGTTCCGGTTTGCGAACTCGCAGAGACCCTCCACCAACGCGGGTATTTCGTCGTAGGGCGGGGGGACGTGGTATACGTTGTCCTCGTCCAAAGGATCGCCGACGACCACGTCGTCGCTTTCCCTGTACCGCCCCTCCCATTCCCGGTCGGGGTCAAGGGTGCCGTCCGTTATCATTTTGTGCATGGAACGGATGAGGTCCGGGGTCAGTTTCTCGTTTGAAACGGTCTTTATGTGCTCCATTGTGCGGTAGTTGTTGAGTATCATCGCCTCGTCCCGGGTTTTCGGTTTTCTGCCCTCGCGCAACATCTTTTTCGCGTCCAACCGCGTCACGGCGGCGCCCTCGAGCTGGCTCGAGGAAATGGCTTCCTCCATCAATGAGCTTATGACGTAGCGGTTGGCTTCCTTTTGGCCGATGGGTTCGCCTTCCACGGTCGTGTATCCCGCGGCGTGGGTGTCGATGAAGTGAAGGGATTCCATAAACTGGGGCATCACGGAATACAGGTACTTTTCCTTTCCAATCGTGACAGCCCTGTAATCCTGGGCCCTGAGTATCTTCATCAGGGCCCATATCTTACGGCGGTGTTCCTCGTCGTCGGTCTTGAATTTCAATTCGTCCCAATGCAGGTATCTCTTGTTGAAATCCCTGGCGAGCTCAACGTCTTCCCTGGAATACGGCCCTTTGTGCGACTTGGATTCGAATATCTCCTGGAATGTGGGGGCCCGCTCCACCTTTCTCATGTGCCAGCATTGGTTTGCGGTATATTAGAATTACTGAAATGACTTTCAAAAGTTTTTCTTGACATTGCGATTTCCAACGGCATTTTCCCTTGGGATTTTGAAGCGGATTACTGAAATGACTTTCAAAAGTTTTTCTTGACGCTTCATTTCAGACTCATTCAAAATAAATTTCCACGAGTCTTTTCAGGTATCCGTCCCCGAAATCGGGGTCGCGGCCAAGATCGGAGACGACATTTTCCCTAAACGCGGCGTTTGTGACCAGCAGGTGCATGTTCCTTGCGAACCCCTCCTCGTCCGAGGATTTGACGAAGCCGCCCGAGACTTCCGCGGGGATCTTCGCGTCGGCGAAGGAAACGACGGGGGTGCCGCAGGTCTGGGCCTCCAACGGCGTCAGGCCGAGGCCCTCGTGCATCGACGGGTTGGCGTACACGGCCATGGTGTTGTAGAACCTTTCCAATTCGTCCCGGGACAGATCGGAAACGAATTCCACCCTGTCCGCGATGCCCAGTTCCTTGGCCAACCCCTCAAGCTGCGGCCGCAGTGGGCCGTTGCCGCATATCACGAACCTATAGCCCTCGGTGCCCGGGAGTTTGGTGAAGTGCCAGAACGCCCTTATCGCGCCGGCTACGTTTTTGCGTTCTATGAGGGAGGAGACGCATCCGATTACCCTGTCGCGTTCAAGACCCAGGTTATTGAAATCGTAAGGCGGTGCGTGGGTCAAGACCTTTATCTTTTCGGGCGGGACGCCGTAATCGGTAATCAATTCGTCCCTGGTCTGTTCGGACACCGCGACGATCGTATGCGCCTGCCTCACGGCGATTTTCGAGATGATGCGCCAGACCAGCATGTAGAATGGTGATTTCCCTTCCATCCCCTTCGAGATGTGGTGGAAGGTCACCACCTTCCTTCCTTTCATCAACGGGAAGTAGAGGCAGCAGAATTCGTCCGTGGCGTGTATGGCGTCGTACCCGGCGCCCAGGGATTTGAGGAAAGGCCTGACGAAACCGTCCGTGACGAGCCTCCAGACGCCGTACCGGACGCTTGGGTTGACGACGATCCGGTCGCAACCGACGCCGTGCCGCGCGAGACCCTCCTCAAGCATGTCGGAATACGCGCCGACGCCGGAGGTCTCCTCCTCCCTCTCCGGCGGCCTCCTTAGGATAGCGACCCTTCGCATGTTCCCGAGGGCAATCTACCGCAAGGGTTAAACCGATTTCGTAGGCAAGGGATATTAATCCCCCTGTCCTATTCAACTTGGATGGGATGGTGTCCATGGTAAGGATGGACGTGGTTGGCGAATGCCCCAAAGTGACCGTGGTCGTGCCGGTTTACAACTCTGCGGACAACATCGGGAACCTGGTCTCGTTCCTCGGTGAACAGGCGTTCAGGGACTTCGAGACGGTTTTCGTGGTCGACTCCAGATCGGACGACGGCACCTTGGGCGCGGTCGAGAGGCACGCCCCCGCCCTCGGGCGCTGGAGCGTCATAATCCAGGAAACCCAAGGCGGGCTGGGCGAGGCAAGGAACATGGGCCTGGACGCCGCCGCGGGGGAATACGTGTGGTTCCTCGATTCCGACGACAGGCCCTACCCCGAATTCCTGGAGGCGCTGGTTTCCCTCGCGGACGAGCACGGCGCCGACGTCGCCCAATGCAACTTCGTCAGGTCGAGCGACCTGGGCCTCGAGATGCCCAAGGGGAGATACGCGGTCAAGGTGATGGATTCCGCGGAGGCGTTGCACAACAGGGCGTCGGAGATCACGCCGATAACGTCGTGGTCCTTCGTGTTCAGGAGGGACTTCCTCGTCGACAACGGCATTTACTTCGCCACCGGGCGGTTCTGCGAGGACATCGACCACACCTATAGGGCGCTGGACGCCTGCAACAAACTCTGCTATTATGACAAACCGCTGTACCTGTACCACCAGAACGAGGGCTCGATGTGTTTCCTGAATCAGAACAGCCGCGGTTGGGGGGAAGTCGCCGCGTACACGGAATTGGACGGGTACTTCTCATCGAGGAACCCGGAATTCCACGAGTTCTTCGGGCAGAGGTCCGCGCTGATGAGGATAAGGTCCGCGACGCACATGGACAGGGAGAATTTCCTGGAGTACATGCGGAGCGACGAGCGGAAGAGGATGTCCGACAGGCACCTCCGGGACCCGGTCAGCCCGGAGGGCGTGGCGGCGGCCCTGATGCCCACCCTTTACCATATCGCCGTGAACCTGTTCCTGAAATTCTTCTACTACAAAGATGCCAGGCTGTTCGATACCAAGGCGGGGAAAAGGCGCGGCCTTCAACCGATTAGGCGCCGCAGGTAATCGTAGTATTCGTTGTCTTTTTTGTCCCTGAGGTATTTTCTCAATCCGTCTTTGGAGACGAATCCCCTTTCCAGGGCAATCTCCTCCGGGCAGGACACCATTTTCCCGGTCCGCGCCTGGATGTCCCTGACGGCGACGGAGGATTCCAGGAGGGAATCGAAGGTGCCCGCGTCCATCCACACGAAATCCTCGCCCAGCCTGACAACGTCCAGGTCGCCCGTTTCCAGGTAGGCCCTGTTCAGGTCGGTAATCTCCAACTCGCCGCGGGCCGAGGGCTTGAGGGTCTTGGCAATCTCGCAGACCCTGCCGTCGTAGGCGTAAAGGCCGATGACGGCGTGGTTCGATTTCGGATGCTTGGGCTTTTCCTCAAGGGATATGGCTTTCCCGGAATCGTCGAACTCCACGACGCCAAACCTCTCTGGATCCTTGACCGGGTAGCCGAAAACCGTGGCGCCGCCGCGTGAGGAAAACGCGCCGGAGAGTATCTCGCCAAGGTTTTCCGAATGGAATATGTTGTCCCCGAGGATGAGGACGACGTCGTCGCCCGCTATGAATTCCTCGCCGATAATGAACGCGTCAGCGATTCCCTTTGGGACGTACTGTATCTCGTACGTTATCCTTATGCCGAGATGGGAACCGTCGCCCAGGACTTTTTTGAAGTTCCCGTGGTCGCCCTCGTTGGTTATCACCAGGACGTCCCTAATGCCCGCCGTGAGGAGGGCGGACAACGGATAGTATATCATCGGCTTGTCGTAGACGGGAAGGAGGATTTTGGAGATTGGGGCGGAGGCCGGGTGCAACCTGGTGCCGGATCCCCCCGCTAGGATGATGCCTTTCATTCTGCGCACCTGCGTTCGGATGGCGTTATACGTTTATTCATTTTCCCGATGGCCGTTTACCAGCAATAGGTTTAATCCCCGTGCCGATAGGGGGACGGTCGGGATGGAGCTTTTCAAGATTTCCCTCGGGGAATGGGCGCCGGAAGGCGGCGAGGCCCTTTACGTCAGGCCGGAGGGCGACGTAAGCGTCGACGGGGGCGCGTTGACGCTGGGGAAAGGCGCAAGGGTTTCCCTCGACACATACTTCAACTCCTTCTCAAGCGGGAAATACGACAGGTACACCGTCGTCGAGGAGGTCACCTATTCCGCGACCGTTTCCGGGAATCTCGCGGTAAGGCTCCACGAGGTCAGGGGGGGTTCGGAGAGGACGGTCGGCGAGAAGAGGATCGTTTCCGACGAACCCACGGAAGTATCGTTCGGATTCGAAATCGCGGGGCTCGCCGACGGCGCCCCCGCAAGGCATTACGTCTCGTTCGAGGCATTGGACGCCTCAATAGTCCATGACGCGGGGGGATTCCATTGCGACGCGATTCCTGGGGACGTCAGCATGGCCGCCGTCATATGCACGTTCAACAGGGAACCCCACGTGAAGGAGACTCTGTCGAGGATACGGGGAATGTTGGAAGACCCGGGCTACGGGCTCGACGGCGAGATCCAGGTGATCGTCGTGGACAACGGCCGTTCTTTGTCCGATTCCTGGGAGGGGCATCCGGACATGGCGCTGTTGCCCAACAGGAACCTCGGCGGAAGCGGGGGGTTCGCCAGGGGGATGCTGGAGGCTATCGGGCGGGGCAGGACGCACACGCTCCTCATGGACGACGACGAGACCGTCGACCCCAACGTCCTGTACAAAACCCTGAACCTGCTAAGGGTGCTGAAGGACGAATACCGCGACGCACAGATCCTGGGTGGGATGCTCCTCAACGACGATCCCGCCGTCCAATACGAGGCCGGGTCGAGGAATCTGAGGAGGCTGAAGGGGGATTTGGATTTCAGGGGCGGGTCCTCGCTTGCCGAGAACGAGTCGGAGGAGCCCATAGACTACGGGGCGTGGTGGTATCTGTGTTTCCCGACAAGTTTGGCTGAGGACAATCTGCCGATGCCGTTCTTCATCAGGGTGGACGACGTGGAGTTCGGGTTGCGTAACCCGGGTCTGCGCATCGTCATGAACGGGATCGGGGTTTGGCACGACAGGTTCGAGGGAAGGGCGAACAAGGCCGTGGAACACTATTACACGGAGAGGAACACCCTTTACCTGTGGTCCATGCACGGTGTAAGACCCCATCCGTTTGCCGTCAGATATTGGTATAAAACCATCTATCTGGCACTCTCCTCGAACTACGATTCGTTGCGTATTTTCAGACAAGCCGTCGAAGACTATCTCGACGGGATCGGATTTTTGGAAACCGTCGACGGCGAGGCAAATCACGGGAAAATTTCGGAAATGGCGCAATCGCCGAGGGAGTCAACGCTCTTAGGAAACGGTCTGGGTCATATGCTAGGGAACCTGTTTAGCAAGAGGTTCTTCGGGAACGTCCTGGAATCGCTCAGGTTGTTCATCCGCTACCTGAGGGAGTCCGGCGGGGCCCGTTTCTCAATTCGGCACGGTTGGGGGGGTCTCGTGACCCCCAGATCCTGGGAAAAAAGGTTTTTCGACGACGCTCGCGACCAAGATACGTAATAAATAAGCATAATGCTTTAAGTGACAACGATGCCGAAAAGGATTCTGGTGACCGGCGGCGCCGGGTATATCGGGTCCCATACCGTGAAGCGTCTCCTGGAGAGGGGATACGCCGTCACGGTGTTGGACAACATGGAGAACGGGAACCCGCTGCCGTTCGACGTGGATTTCGTAGAGGCCGACATCGGCGACACGCCCAAGGTGCGGGAAATCCTGGAAGGGCGCGAGATAGACGCCGTGGTGCATTTCGCCGCCTCCGCCCAGGTCGCGGAGTCCGTGAGGGATCCCCGGAAATACTACAGGAACAACGTCCTGGCCGGGATGGGGCTCTTGGACGGCCTGATGGACGCGGGCGTGGACAAAATCGTGTTCTCTTCCTCATGTGCCACGTACGGCGTCCCGGATGCCATACCCATCGACGAGGGGGAGACCCAGGTACCAATCAACCCATACGGCTGGACCAAATTGTTTTTCGAGCGGATACTCAGGGACTACGACGCCGCATACGGACTGAGATCGGTGTCGTTGAGGTACTTCAACGCCGCCGGTGCCGACGAAGACGGCGAAATCGGCGAGATGCACGACCCGGAGACCCACGTCATACCCATCCTGTTGGAGGTGGCCCTGGGCAAGAGGCCGGGGTTCTCGGTGTTCGGCACGGATTACGACACGCGGGACGGTTCCTGCATCAGGGATTACGTCCACGTCACCGACCTCGCGGACGCGCACATCGCCGCCTTGGAATACCTGTTCAAGGGCGGGAGGACGGACGCGTTCAACCTCGGCACGGGCGACGGGATTTCCGTCCTGGAACTCGTCGACGCCGTGGAAAGGATAACCGGGAAAAAACTGAAGGTCGCGATGGAGGCCAGAAGGCCGGGGGACCCGGCGGTCTTGGTCGCGGACAACAGAAAGGCCAGGGAAATCCTCGGCTGGGTCCCTGAAAAATCGTCCCTGGACAACATCGTAGAAACCGCATGGAAATGGCATTCTAGGAAGGTTTGAAATGAGATACGATTACCTCGTGGTCGGCGCGGGACTGTTCGGCGCCACGTTCGCGCAACGGATGAAGGAGAAAGGAAAGAGGTGCCTGGTCATCGACAGGCGGGACCACGTCGGGGGCAACGCGTACACCAGGGAGGTGGAGGGGATCAACGTCCACGTTTACGGGGCGCACATATTCCACACCTCGGACGACGGGGTCTGGGAATACGTAAACAGATTCGCCAGGTTCAACCATTACGTCAACTCGCCCATAGCCCGCATAGGGGACGAGACGTACAACATGCCCTTCAACATGAACACCTTCAGCAAGATGTGGGGCGTGGCCACGCCGGAGGAGGCGAAGGCGAAGATAAGGAGCCAGATACCGAAATTGGACGGGGAACCCAGGAATTTGGAGGAACAGGCGCTCTCCCTCGTGGGCAGGGACGTCTACGAGAAACTGGTGAAGGGATACACCGAGAAGCAGTGGGGGCGGCCGTGCGACGAGCTTCCGGCATTCATAATCAGGCGGTTGCCGCTTAGATTCATATATGACAACAATTATTTCAACGACCCGCACCAGGGGATACCCATCGGGGGATACACAAAGATGGTGGAAAGGATGCTCGAGGGCATCGACGTGAAGCTGAACTGCGATTTCTTCAAGGAGCACAGGGACTTCAAGGAAGTCGCCGACAAACTGCTATACACGGGCATGATCGACGAATACTTCGACTATCGCCTGGGTCATCTGGAATACCGGTCCCTGAGGTTCGAATCGGAAACGTTGGACGAGGAGAACCACCAGGGCGTCGCCGTCGTCAACTACACGGGCACGGAGGTCCCTTACACCAGGGTCATCGAACACAAGCATTTTGAGTTCGGGAAGCAATCGAGGACCGTGGTCACCAAGGAATACCCCCAGGCATGGGAGCCAGGTCTGGAAGCCTATTATCCCATGAACGACGAGAGGAACAACGCCCTGTATGAGAAATACCGGGAACTCGCCGAAAAGGAGGAAGACGTCATTTTCGGCGGGAGGCTGGGTCTTTACAAATATTTCGACATGGATAAGACCATTTCTGCAGCAATTGCACTGTGCCAAAACATATAAGGTAAAATTACTGTTCGACTCATTGGGATTAGGAACATTCATGAGGAGATGGGGCGGAACGTATGAAGGTCGTTGCGTTTATACCGATTAAATTGAATAGTCAGAGGTTGCCCAACAAAAACATATTGCCCGTGGGAGACAAGCCATTGTGTCGACATATTATGGACACTTTGCTTGCATGTAAGAACATTGACGAGTTGTTTGTTTATTGTAGCGACGTTTCTATAAAAAAATACATGCCAAGTAGAGGAATCACATTTCTAAAAAGAGATTCTAGATTAGATGGAAATAAGGTAAAAGGTATGGAGATTTATTCAGAATTTGTCAAGGAAATTGATGCAGACATATATGTTTTGGTACATACGACATCTCCGTTCGTTACTCAACAATCAATTGATTCCGCTATAGATTTGGTGAAATCTGGAAAATATGATTCCGCGTTTTCTGTTCAGGAATTGAAAACATTTGTATGGTATAAAGGGCACCCGCTGAATTATAATTTGACGGACATTCCTCGTACCCAGGATATAGAACCTGTGTTTGTTGAAACAAGCGGTTTTTATATTTTCACGAAGGAAGTGATAAGGGATAGGCGTCGCATAGGGGATAATCCATACCCATGTGTTGTGACGAGTATGGAGGCGATAGACATTGACGATGAAGATGATTATGTTTTAGCGTGTCTTCATTCAAAGATGGATGTATGACAATGCAAACAGACTATTTTTACAATGAAATACAGTTTCCTTTACCTGGGAATCCTGGTAGCAGAGATTTGTATTTTAAAACTGAACAAGGTTTAATTGATATCGATTTTGAGAAAAAAACAGTGTGTTTAGGTGAGAATTCAATTTTGGACTGTGGTACATATTTTAATAGCATAAATGTAGCTCAGTTAAAGGATTATACTAAAATAACTTCTGTGGAAATACAGCTTGAGGTTTCTGGTAATCTTAGAATAGAAATTCATAGAGTTACTAAAAATAAAAACAAAATCAACGATACGGTTTCTTCCATACTTGATTTAAATGAGAAAGAAAAAACAATTGTGAGCTTCAGGGTGCCTGTTGATGGGAATTACCTGATTTATTATAAAATCAGATCCTTTTGTGAGGGCGGTTGTTTTTTCGGGGGAACGCTCAGATATAACACAGGTGTACCAGTAATTCCTGCTAGGTTGGCGGTCGTTATCTGTACGTTCAAAAGGGAAGACCATGTTTATGGTAATATCAAAAATATATGTGCCCGCCTAAGTGAGTTGAATTTATGCGATGGGGTGGAAATATACATCTCTGATAACGGTAACAGCCTCGAAGTCAAAAGGATAGATTACGATAATGTCCACGTGTATCCCAATAAAAATGCTGGTGGCTCAGGCGGGTTTACAAGAGGATTTATTGAGTTAGTCAGGTCTGGTAGGAATCATACGCACGTGCTCGTAATGGATGACGATATTTTGATCGATCCCGAGGTTTTAGTAAAAACTTATAATTTCATATCCTGCATAAAAGACGAGATTTCCAACTATTTTGTAGGCGGGTCATTTCTGGATATTGATAAGCCCTGTGTCCAGGTTGAGGCCGGAGGCAGAATCAGGGAGGGAGACCCAATTGCTCAAAACACGAATAAAAGGTTAAATGAATTATCAAGTTTGTTACACAGTCCAGTTCCGGATTATGATTATTTTGGATGGTGGTATTGTTGCTTTCCAAGAAAATTTTTGGATAATGGATACACATTGCCAATTTTTATAAAAAGGGATGATATTGAATTCTGTTACCGAAACAAATCAAAAACCATATTGTTTAATGGAATTGGTGTTTGGCACGAACATTATTTGAAAAAATTCTCTTTTGAGAATACATATTATCAGGCGCGTAATAACTTAATATTAAATGCTATTCATTTTCCAGATAGGCAGTTGCCAGAAATCATCGATGAAGTTCGCCGCGTTGTCAGCGGGTATATAAAATCCCGCAGGTATTGCCTTGCAGAAATGTATCTGCTGGGTGTCGAAGATTTTTTGAAAGGATATAGGTGGCTTATGGAAACGGATGTTACCGACCTTCATCAGACACTAAGGGGCAAAACAATCAAACAAATTCCTTTCGATAATGAGATCATCGACAGGCGGGACGGCGCCGATTGTCGGGATTGCAAAAATAATGCAACGAGACTGACGTTAAAAAATCGTTTAACAATGAATGGACATCTGTTTTCTTTTTCAAAGAAGGTAGGCGTAGTCCCTATTAATATCCAAGATGAGGCATTGTTCATGGATTTCAATGAAGTGTTTTTCTACAATGCTTCGACAGGTCTTGCATACAGTGAAAAGAAGAGCTTTTCAAGATTTGTGCGCCTCACCTTTTGGTGTAGAAACGTTTGTAGAAAACTTGCTAAGCAGTACCATGAAGTTCTTTATTCGTATAATGTCAATTTAACAAAAATGGTCAACGAAGCGTTTTGGAAAAAATATTTGGGGATATGAGATGAAATTAAAATCCGCATTATACATCTGTAGCACATATCACCATGTTTTTGTGACATTATCAAAATGTCTAATCGAAAAACAAGACGTAGACGTAATTCTTTGCGATGATATTCCTAAATACGCTGAGTTGCAACATTCTCTGTATAAATCAAAGATTTTCCGCCACGTTTATCTTTTTAACAATTCTAGATGTCCCGGATACAATCCCGAGGGGCTTTTTAAAAGGTGCTTTGGGCGTCATGCACACCATAGAAAAATTATAGAACGTGAATTGAAAATCGATTTCACAAGATATGATCGAATTTATATTTTTCACGATGGAACGAAATTGGGTAGGTACTTGATGGATACCCGTACTAAATATCATCTGATAGAAGACGGGCTTGATTTCTATAAGGTGATAGACACCACGCCATCTTCTTTTATGTTAGAAAAATTCTCTGGTTTTAGGTTTTTTCTGAAGAAATTCCTAAACATAGGGTATATTTTTTGCGGTCAAAACAGATTTTGCCAATCTATTGAGGTAAACGATTCAAAGGATATCCAGATTCCAAGTAAGAAAATTCACACTCTTCCTAAAAAAATATTATATCAAACATTGCTGCCATCGCAGAAAAACATGATTTATAAGATTTTTGTTTCAAGCAGTGTAGAGTTTGACACATTTGAAAAGAAAATTCTAATTCTTACGATTCCTCTTTTTATAGATAAATATGTGAAAACTGAGGAAAATCAAAAAGAGATTTATTCAAAATTGATAGATGAGTACAAGGGAAATGGCAACCGCATATATTTAAAACCCCACCCGAGGGACAAAACAGATTATTCGAAAATGGAAGGTGTAGTGGTTTTGGATCGTTTTGTACCTACTGAAGCATACAACTTCCACCCCAACTTGTTTTTTGAAAAAGCCGTGGCCATTCATTCGTCTTCAATTGATGTAATAGAAAATGTTTGTAAAAAAGAAAAATTACCCATAGGGTATCTTAACAGGTACCGTAACTATCTTAATGATTGGGTTATCAACATAATAGACAGTGGTTCCAATGAGTAAGAAAAGAGAAATTACCCATGCATTCAATCAGGGCATTGCGCATTTGAAAAAAAATGGTTTAAAAAAGACCGTTGAAACAGTATACGATCTTCTTTTTAGAAAAAAAAATCCTCCAGTTAAACATGTACTCAGTGGCATCGATACAAGAAGTTACAAATTACCAGAATTGTTGTGTGCAGAAGATGAGCTTTCTAAAACAATTGAATTTTTCGTATGCGCCAATACCACCTATAACCCTTCAAAAGGGAATGTGGGCGGCCCTGGAACTGTCGTTGCGACAATAAGGGAAGTTATGGGCTCCAAATATCGCGGAGCTCGAATTAATTACATATTTGAAAATAAGCCCGCTCGTGCCAGGCATTTTTCTAAAATTTTGTTGGATGCTCCAATTTCTATGAGGTATTTCGTGGCATCTTATGCCATAGAAAATGGTTTAGTGGATTGGGAACGCTATGGTCCACATAATGATTTTTTCTTTATTTGTCACGACGTGGGGGTGGCATACGGAGCGTACCTGAGGGGATGCAAATATGTCTTGGTATATCATCAACAAGGGGCGTTGGTGTTTGAAAGGAAATCCAATGGAGACATTTTGACGTCCCAAGATATAGAGTTGGCAAATAAAATAGAGGACTTGGTTTTTTCAAATGCGGAAAAAGTGTATTTTCCAAGTCATGGCGCAGAATATTCATTTTTAGAGACCACTGAGATGGACGTGTCCAAAATCAATATTTCTGAAGAACCTCTTTACAACACTATACCGGAAAAACCCAAGATGGATATTAATGGGTTGATATCGGAAATCAACCTTCCACCTATTGACAGAAAGACTACTGACGTCTTCCTAAGCATTGGGGATTATAGCCAGAGCAAAGGTCTTGATCGGATACCTGCATTTATTGAAGAATACTGTCGTAAGTCAGGAAGGAAGGCGATTTGGATTGCCTTTGGTAAAAAGTTAAGTGCTGGGATTTATGAAAAATTGATTTCAGAAAGAGGTTCGTGGTCTTTCGAATCGTATTTGCATGGAGAAAGGATAAAACATGATACAATTCTAGCATTAATGGATTTTACCGATTATTATATTATGGCGCATAGGCACTCCATATTCGATCTTGCAACTTTGGAAGCGATGCGCGCATCCGCTGCTGTTATTCTATCCGACATCCCTGGCAACACGGATTTCAATAAGGAGGACAATATTATTCTCGTCGATTTTGACAACGTTTTACCCGCTGTAAAAAGACTATGCAAATATGATAAGAAAGAGCTAGGGCAAAAGAATGCATCTGTATTTAATAATTATTTTTCCAAGAAATGTTATTATGAACGCTATGCGAAGTTATTCGATGAGCAATTTGTGAAAAATGGAATAGACGTGGACCGTCATTCTTCAATCAATGAAAAATCGATTAATAGACTTGCGGGCGCGATTAAGAAAAAAACAATTCTTCTTTCTAATGTAGATTACAGATCCGAAACTGAAAAATATGATTTTTCTGCCGTTGTCACAAATTTAGGACACGTGCTTTTTTCAGACATTGTTTTTAACAGTGAATATAAACCCAATCTGCAGAAAAACCAGATAACCCGCGCAAACGAGGGCAATTATCGTAATGAAAACCTCGTGTTGTATGAGGTGGCGCCTGTAGATGTTAAAGATTACAAACAATTGGTGTTCGACAATCGTTATATAATACACCGTTCCGGGTTTATGATATTGGACGCATTACAGTTTCTTGTGTACGCTGGGGCCAAAGAAATCAAATTAAGAATATTTGGTGAATTGGTTGAAAATCCGAGATTTGAATTTTGCACAAATGAATTGATTCAAAGATTCAAGGAACAAAAATCCTCTGTGAAAATCACAATCCTCAAAGACCAACCCTGTTGATTTATTTTAATACATACAGTAAACAGTATTGGAGCGGGATGACGTAGGCAAGGGAGTATCAATTAAATTATTCAATAATTATATTGATGAAGTTTAATTCGTTTTTGGATTTTCAATATCATCTATGATGATATCGATACATTCTCTAACTGCACCGTGACCTCCGGCAGAATGTAAAACATGATTCACTCTTTCTTTTACTTTCGGGTGGGAGTCAGACGGAGCGAAGGAAGTCCCGACGTATTCAATAGCCGACAAGTCATTCAAATCATCTCCGACGTATGCTATTTGAATCGGTTTTAACCCGTATTTGGAAGACAAAGCAATTAAAACACTTTTTTTATCGGACACGGCTTGATGAACCTCGTCAATTTCTAATTCATTGGAACGAATCTCAACAATTTTTGACTCTCTGCCAGTGATAATCACTGTAATGATTCCATACTTTTTGCATATCTGTTTTATCCCGTATCCGTCTTTTACATCGAAAGATTTGAACAATTCCCCATCGGCGCCAATGTGTATTCTGCCATCGGTCAGTGTGCCATCAACGTCCATGACAAGCATCCTAATTGTCATTTCAATCCTCCATAAGTCCGCTTTTTACAACATCCATTAATCTAATAGTCCCCAGCAGTTTTTTATCATCGTCAACAACCGGGAAAAAGGAGAGCCCCTTCTCTTTGATTAGGTCTATTGAGTCATATACAAGGATGTTTGGGCTGATACATACGGGTTCTTTCGTCATCACATCGTCTATGGTAGAACTCATCGCATTTTCTGGGTTTCTGTTGAACAATCTTCTGAGATCGCCATCTGTGAAAACGCCTAGGAGAACGCCATTAGAATCGACTATGTTGGTGCCGCCAATGGGTTTTTTACACATTTCAAGAACAGCATCTTTCACGGTAGAGCCAGATAGTATCGACGGGTTTTCACTATTCTTTTTCATCATCCCTTCTACTTTCAATGTCATTCTCTTTCCTAATGTGCCTTTTGGATGGAAAACGCTGAATTCCTTTACTTCGAATCCTCTGTTTTTGGCAATGGAAACCGCAAGCGCATCACCGACCGCAAGGGTTGCGGTAGTGCTGCTTGTGGGAACAGAATCTAGGTACGCCTCTTCCATGGGCGGGAGTATAATAGACATCTTCGAATTTCTCGCCAGAGTTGAATTATTCCTTCCAGTTATGCATAACAACTCTGTACCAACTTTGTTTATCGTGGGTATTAAATTAAGAATCTCGTCGGTCTCCCCACTGTTGCTTATCGCAACTATAGTATCCTCTTTGGTAATCATCCCCAGATCCCCATGTAGCGCCTCAGCAGGATGCATGAAATATGATTTTATCCCCAGGCTTTGCATAGTTGCAGTAATCTTCTTTGCTATATGGCCGCTTTTTCCAATACCAGAAAAAATCACTCTGCCTTCACATTTGCAAAGAGAATCTGCGAATAAAGAAAAACTTTCGTCGAGACTGTCTTTCGTATCCATTAGGGCCTTTATCTCTAAATCAAAAACCCGTCGGCCGTCATCAAGGTATTTCATGAATTAAGACCTCTTACAACATTGTAGAGGGTAGAGAGCCTAGATAAAATACCTTCCACGTTTGAGAGTTTGACCATGTTGGGCCCATCTGACAAAGCGTTGTCTGGATTTGGGTGAACCTCCATGAATAGTGCATCGGCCCCGACGGATATCGCAGCTTTTGCCAGGGGTTCGACATAATCTCGGTTTCCGCCGGAGCTCGTTCCTCTTCCCCCTGGTTTCTGAACACTATGGGTAGCGTCAAACATCACGGGGAACCCAAATTTTTTCATTTCAATTATGCCGGTCATATCTACAACCAAATTATTGTATCCGAATGAAGACCCCCGTTCGCAAAGAATGATTTTATTTGCACCTGACGAAGTAAGTTTTTCGATTACGTTTTTCATATCCCAGGGGGACAGAAACTGTCCTTTTTTTACATTGATAATCTTGCCAGTTTTGGCAGCGGCTGTCAATAGATCTGTTTGGCGGCAAAGGAATGCGGGAATCTGAACGATGTCGGCAACTTCGGCAACATACTCTGCCTGCCACGGTTCATGTATGTCGGTGGCTATTTTTAAACCAAATTTTTTTTTCACTTCTTGAAGCATTTCTAACCCTATTTCCAAACCTGGGCCTCGGTATGAATTTAGTGATGTTCGATTAGCTTTGTCAAAAGACGCTTTGAAGTAATATTCAAGTTTCAGTGCATTCGTCACTTTTTTCATTTCCTTGGCAACAACATTCAAACAATCCTGTGATTCGATTACGCAAGGTCCAGCAACTAGAAACAATCCGTTTTTTGACATGGATTACACCCAGGGTTATTTTATTACCATTTGGTGATGGGCATAGCATATTAAGAGATGTGGTTAAAAAATGTATTAGCGAGAAATAGAGGAGATGTTGTAGATTTTAGCAATTTGTGCCATGATTACTTTTTGAATGATGTACTAAATTATATATCTGCATAGAATGCTGATTTTTGCTGTGGTTTAAAAAGGTCGTCAATCATGTCTTTCTGGAATNTATTAAAAGGTAAATTTAATGAACTTTATGCATACAGGTATTTATACCAGTCTTTAGTGAAAAGAAGCTTGTATGGCAAATATAAAAATTCCGTGTTAGGATTTCTTTGGAATTTTATAACGCCTGCCGTATCGATATTACTATTTTTCGTTGTTTTTGAAAATTTCATGGGTCGGGAAATCCCAAATTATTGGGCGTATCTTTGCATAGGTATGTTTCCTTTTACGTTCATGAATACTAACTTGGCAGGCGGAGCATCGAGCATTACTTCAAACAGTTCGATGGTAAAAAAAATGCATTTCCCCCGTGAAATACTGCCGCTTTCTCAAGTAACTTACACCTTTGTCATCTTCTTGATAGCTTATGCAATTGTAATTGTTCTAATGATTCTCGTGGGAATGCCACTCAACCCACAGTCTTTGTTGGCTTTTCCTATAGTGGCAGCCACGATGTTTCTTTTCTCGTTAGGAACGATATTGTTAACTTCCGCAATATCGGTGTATTCCCGTGATTTTGAATACCTTGTAACAGCTTTGTCGCGCATTTTGTTTTGGATTACGCCAATTATTTACACAACCGACATATTGGCAGGGATTCTTTCTAGGATTATCTGGATTAATCCACTGACTTACTACGTAGAAGGTATGCACGACATTTTTTATTTAGGAATCATTCCTGATATGGGGATAATTTTGGCTTGTACGATTTTGGCAATTGTAATGTTTTTAGTCGGTGTAATCGTTTTTGCCAGACTTAAAGATGGATTCGCGGAGAGGATATGATGGTTGAAAACGCGATTGTTGTAAAAAACATAAGCAAATCTTTTACAACCAGGGCAATTGCAGGCGAAAGCGATAAATTGTTTAGAAAAAGCAAGAAATTTACTCAAAACGTACTCAATAATCTCAGTTTTAATATAAAAAAAGGAGAAGTTTTTGGAATAATTGGTAGAAACGGGTCGGGTAAAAGTACATTTTTAAAAATTATTTCTAAAATCATGAAGCCTGACTCCGGTACTGTGGATATTAATGGAAACCTTGCAAGTATACTTGAACTGGGAATGGGTTTTCATCAAGACCTTAGCGGTAGAGAGAACATCTATCTGAAAGGGTCAATGTATGGTTTTACCAAAGGGGAAATTGATGAGAGAATTGACAATATTATTAATTATGCAGAACTGGCAGATTACATAGATTTGCCCGTCAGAGTATATTCTTCTGGGATGTCTTCCCGGTTAGCATTCTCAATAATGATCAATGTGGATGCCGATATAGTTGTCCTTGATGAGGTGTTATCGACTGGGGATTTAGCTTTTGGCATGAAATCCAAAGCGCATTTTTCAAATATGAAAAGTGAAGGAAAAACGATAGTTCTGGTTACTCATTCTATGAGTACAATACGTGATATGTGCGATAGGGTGGCATGGATAGACCAGGGGAGAATCAGAGAAATCGGCCCACCAAACGTTGTTTGCGGACGTTTCGAAGCTGAACTTGCCAATTCGTTTGAAGTGGTTATGGAATTGGCTAAATCAGGTGTTCCCTCATCGCAAAATTTGCTAGGCCGCATGTATCGTGATGGCGATAAAGTGGACGCAGACAGGGATCTTGCAAAATATTGGTTTGAAGAAGCAGCGAATCGAGATTTTGACGAGGCAAAAATAAATCTTGCCGATATGCTTGTCGCAGACGGGTTGTCGGAGAACAAAGATCGCGTTTCAATGTTGTATGCAAGCGCGGCTCAAAAGGGCAATAAAGAAGCACGAACGAAATTATCTAGGATATTGACAGTCGATTACCCCGATATGGGCAGGGAGGTGATAGAGGATTTCAAAAAATTGTTACCGTCCAAAAATCCTCATATTTATTTTGATTATGCGGATCTTTTGTTAAAAAACCGATGGGGCGGAGAGGGTTTGGATGAGATTATCGATTCGTTGGAAAAATCCGCCAGTTGTGGGAACGTTTATGCGATGTTTCAATTGTCCATTCTTTACCGTGATGGGGGCGGAATCACTCCAAGCGAAACTAAACACATGGAATGGCTAACTAGGGCGGCGGAAGCGGGTCACACTTTCGCTCAACTTACTCTCGGTAATATGTATCGTGACGGAATCAGGCTGGATAGCGATGAATCTATAGCGTTTAAATGGTATGAAAAGGCGGCCAAAAATAACAATCTCGATGCAATTTTCCAACTTGCTACGATGTATAGGGACGGGAAGGGCGTGAAGGCAAACAAGGCCGAATCTGATAGATGGTTCAAACTTTATGCGGAACACGGTCTTTTTCGTCATATAAATATTCTTGCGGATTCTTTTTCACATGGGAAAAACGGTGTTTACAATCCCGTCGTCGGAGTGAAGTGGTATTCAGAAAACGCAAGGCGTAATCACGCAGAATCAAAATATCGGCTGGGTGTTGCAAAAATGGCAGGGAAGGGATGTGAAAGGAATCCCGCGGCCGCTCTGTCCCTTTTCAAATCTGCACTAAATCAGGGGCATATCGAATCGGCAGTTCGCATATTTGATATGTATCGGTCTAATTTAATTGAAAAAAATGATTTTTACGAAACAGTGCAAACATTGGATTCCTTTGTAAAGGATGGTAATGTATTAGCCGCGAACGCTCTTGGCAATCTATACGCTAATGGCGACACGAGAGATCCTGACGCAGAAAAAGCGGCTAAGTACCTAAGTATTGCGGGCACATCCATTTCCGGAGCTGCCCAGAAATTAGGTGTTATGTATCGTGACGGAATTATTTTGAATCAAGATATTGAAGAATCTATCAAATGGTTTGAAAGAGGTATAATGTTAAACAATGCGGGGTCTGCTATATCAATTGTAAATCTTTACGGTGCAGGGTACGCCGGTGAAGAAAATTTAAAAAACGCAATTGATGGCTTAGAAAAAATGTCTTTGACTGGAAATGTTTTTGCAATGAAAACTTTAGGAAATTTCTATTTGAATGGAGTCTCGTTAGAGGTGGACGCGAATAAGGCGAAACAATATTTGGAAATGGCGTCGGAGTTTGGTGATGTGCATTCAGCACATTTGTTGGGCGAGGCATATAGATATGGGGTTGCGGTTGAAAAGGAT
>JGI24710J26742_10001533_pt1 | contig 21211 bp, 13 predicted proteins | sample BioPla2DNA2_FD_26742 | JGI IMG/M metagenome (IMG submission 26742) | reverse complement strand
AACGAAGAACCAGATAATAAAAAAGGAGANAATTATGTTGGCACAACTAGTAAAGGCTACACAATTGAAAAGATAGATGGTGCATATTATGTTGATAACTATTTAATTGTTAACAAAAGCTACCCTCTTGATAAAGACTTTATTCCTAAAGATACTTATGTAGAAATAAAAGATGAAATATGCTACCTATGTATTGATAAAACAGCTTATAACAACTGGCTTCAAATGAAAAACGATGCCCTAGCACTAGGCTTAAACATTTATATCGCTAGTGGTTACAGGGCTTACTCTCTTCAAGAAAGATTATATAAAAAATATAGTGACAGAGATGGTTCAAGTGTTGCTGATACCTACTCTGCCAGAGCTGGTCACTCGGAACATCAAAGTGCTCTTGCCTTTGACTTAAACTCAATCGATTCATCATTTGCCGCTACACCTGAAGGAGCCTGGGTAAAAGATAATGCCCATGTTTATGGTTTTATTATTAGATATCCAGAGGGAAAAGATCATATTACTGGTTATAAATATGAACCATGGCACCTTAGATATGTCGGTAAAGACCTAGCAAATACTTTATACAATAATGGTAATTATATAACTTTAGAAGAATATTTTGGAATTGATTCTAAATATTAATTTTAACCTCTTTTATTATGCTATAATTTAAGTGGTGGTACCATGGATTTTATAAAAGATAATGTAATTTTAATAGTTCCTAATAATTATAAAGAACCATTAATAAAACTAATTAGTTCTTTAGATAAACCTTATAATATTAAAATATATACTTTAAATGAAGTTAAAAAGAAAGTATTATTTGATTATGATGAGAAGACTATTAATTATTTAATGAAAAAATATAAATATAATTATTCTCATTCAAAAGATATAATAGAGAGTATTTATTATACATTTTTTGATGATAATTTTGAAGATTTAAATAAAATAAAAGAAGAACTTATTTTAAATAATCTTCTTTATTTTGATAACTTCTTTATTGATTCTTTAAAAGATAAAGAAGTTATCGCTTATGGCTTTAAACATTTATATAAGTTTGATTTACTAATTTTAGATAAAATAAATGCTAGTATAAAAGAAGATATTATTAATGACTATAGCCATGAAGTAAATATATTTAACAGTATTAATGAAGAAATTGAATTTATAGTAAATGATATAATAAACAAAATAAATAACGGAGTAAATATAAATAATATTTATATTAGTAATATTAGTGATGATTATATGAGTACTATAAAAAGAATATTTTCTTTTTATAATATTCCGATTAACTTAAATGAAAAAAAATCACTACTTGAAATAGAAAGTTCATCTAAAGTACTAAATAATTTAAAAAAAGTAGATAAATATTTAAATGAAATATCAAGTAATGAAGTTTTAAATAAATGTATTAATGTACTTAATAAATACTACTGGACTGACCTAGTAGATGTTTATGATTTAATTAAACATGATTTTAAAAATACCTTTATAAACAAAACAAAGTATAAAGATGCCGTTAATGTAATCGATCTTAAAAATGATTTTTATAATGATGATGACCATATTTATTTAATTGGTTTTGCTAGAGAATATATTCCAAAGTTTTATAAAGATGAAGATTATATAAGTGATAGTAATAAACCTCAATTTTTAGAAACAACAAATGTTAAAAACAATATTGAGTTAAATATTTGGGAAGATATATTAAAAAACACTAAGAATTTAACAATTACTTTTTCTAAATTTAATCTCAATGTTGAATTAAAAGTATCTTCATTAATAGATAAATACAAAGAACATAAATATACTTATAGTCAGTTTTCTAATTTAAGTAATCAGTTTAATTTAGCAATATTAAAAGATGACTTTTATAAATATGGTAATATTAATAATAACTTAAGTATTTTAAATTATAATTATCCTAAAACAATAATATATGATAATTCTTATAAAAAGATAAATATTAAAGATAAGGCTCTTAGACTTTCTTATTCTAAACTAAATACCTATTATTTATGTGGTTTTAGATTCTACCTAGAACATATTTTAAAGCTTGATCCTTTTAATGAAACCTTTTCATCATATTTAGGTACTCTAACTCATGAAATATTATCAAAGCAAGATGAAGATAACTTTAATATTGAAGATATTAAAAATAACTTTTTAAAAAATAACCCCTTTGATTTAACTAAAGGTAATTTATTATTTATAAATAAAGTATGTAAAGACTTAGAAGAAATAATAAGTATTATTAAAGATAAGGAAAAAGATTCTTTATATCAAGATAAAATATATGAAAAACATATTACTTTTGAAGAAGAGATTAATGGAATAAATGTTACCTTTAATGGATTCATTGATAAAATCATGAAATATAAAGAAAGTGCAGTTATAATTGATTATAAAAGTTTTGATCCCGATATAGATATATCAACTTTAAATCATGGATTAAATATGCAGCTACCTATGTATCTTTATTTAATGAAAAAAACTAATCCAAATTTAAATATAACTGGAATTTATTATCAAAATGTCAATCGAATTATTCCATCTTTTGATTATAAAAAAGATATAAGAGAAATAAAAGAAGATAATTTAAAATTAAAAGGCTACACAATTGATGATTTAAATATAATTAAAGACTTTGATGTAACTTTTGATAATAGTAAACTTATTCATGGTATGAGGTTAACTAAAAACAACAACTTTTATGCTTATACTAAAGTCTTAAGTGAAAAAAAGTTTGATAAAATGTATGAAATTACTAAAGAAAACATTGAAAAAGCAACTAAAAATATAATGGATGGTGCATTTGATATAAATCCCAAAATAGTTGCTAAGAAAAATGTTAGCTGCGAATTCTGCAATTTTAAATCAATTTGTTTTGTTAATGACAAAGACTATGTATATTTAAATCAAGATAAAGATCTTACATTCTTAAGNGGTGATGATAATGAAATGGACTAGTGAGCAGCTTGATGCTATAAATAAATCTGGAAGTAATATTATTGTTTCAGCTGGAGCAGGCTCAGGTAAAACTGCCGTTTTAACTGAGAGAGTTATTACTAAATTAAAAAACGGAGTAAGTGTTAATCAGTTATTAATACTAACCTTTACTAATAATGCTGCTAAAGAAATGAAAGAACGAATTAAAAAAGAAATTATTAAAATACCTGAGTTAAAAAATGAACTTAACTTCATCGATAGTGCTGATATAACTACTTTTGATGCTTATGTTCTTTCATTAGTTAAAAAATATTATTATCTTCTTAACATTGAAAAAGACTTAAGTATTATTGATGAAGGAGTTATTTCAATTCAAAAGGAAAATATTTTAAATGATATCTTTGAAAACAAATACGGAGATTCTTTATTTGATAACTTTGTTACAACCTTCGGAATTAAAAATGATGATGGAGTTAAAAGATTAATTTTAAGTTTAGACCTTAAATGTGATTTGCTTCCTAATAAAGAAGAATTTTTAGATACATATATTGATAAGTTTTACACTGAAGATAACGCTTTAAACTTATTTTCCGAATATGAAAAACTAATTTTAAGAACTAAAGATAATATTAGATACTGCCTTGACAAAATAGAAAGTGATGTTCCAAGTGAGTACTTTATAACCTTAGAAAATAGTCTAATTAATTTAATAGAGAGTACTACCTATACTAGTATTAAAAATAACTTAAATGTGGATAGTCCAAATCTACCAANAGGATCAAGTGATCTTTCTAAATATTATAAAGCTCAAATTAAAAAAACTTTAGATGAGTTAAACATATTACTATATGATGATAAAGATACTTTAATTAAAGAGCTATTAAGTACTAAAGAAAATGTAGCAATAATTATTGATATATTAAAAGAACTTAATATTAAAATAAATGAATATAAAAAAGAAAATAACCTCTATGAATTTAATGATATAAGTAAACTAGGAATCAAACTACTAAAAGAAAATAAAGAAGTCGTAGATGAATTAAAAAATAAATATAACGAAATAATGGTTGATGAATATCAAGATACAAGCGATATTCAAGAATTATTTATATCTTTAATTGAAAATAATAATGTTTATATGGTTGGTGATATTAAACAATCTATTTATAAATTTAGAAATGCTAATATTGAGATATTTAAAAATAAATACGACCATTATAAAAATAATAAAAATGGAATAAAGATTGATTTAAATAAAAACTTTCGCTCAAGAAAAGAAACAATTGAAGGTATAAATTTAATCTTTAAATATATTATGGATGATTATATTGGAAATGCTGATTATGCCCTAGAACATCAAATGATTCATGGTAATCTTGATTATAAGGATAATAATCAAAATAACAATATCTCTATTCTTAATTATAAAATTAATAAAAACATGTCAAAAGATGAAAATGAAGCTTTTATTATTGGCATTGATATATTAAATAAAGTGAAAAACAAATACCAAGTAACAAAAGATAAAGAATTAAGACCATGCACATTTGAAGACTTTACTATATTAATCGACCGGACAACATCTTTTGACATTTATAAAAAAGTATTTGACTATTTAAAGATCCCTATCAATGTCCATAGTGATGAAAATATACTTCATAATGATGAAACTTATCTAATCAGAAATATTATTGATTTCATTATAAAGATTAAAAACAAAGATTATGATTATAAATTCAACTATTTAAGTATTGGAAGAAGTTATTTATACAATATTAGTGATGATATATTATATGAAGATATTACTCAAAACAAAATTAAAGAAAGTGAAATCTATTTAAAATGTAAATCCATTTCAAAAGATATCGATAATATGAGCAACAGTGAGCTTATCTACACTATTATCGAAGAGTTTAACTTTTATGAAAATATGATAAAAGAAGGAGATATTCTAAACAGATGTATTGTTCTTGATAATATTATTAAAGAAGCAAAGGAATTAAATAAAACCAATATAACCACAACTAATATAACTAATTATTTTGATACTTTAATCGAATCTAAAAAAGCTATAAAAAAACCAGCTACAACATCAAGCTTAAATGCCGTTACTTTAACTAATATTCATAAGTCAAAGGGACTTCAATATAATATTTGTTATTACTCTGGTCTTTCAAAAAGATTTAATGTAAATGATTCTTTTGATAAATTTATTTATGATGAAAAATATGGTTTTATAATACCATCATTTAATGGATCTTATAAAAATACTTTTGTCTATGATTTATTTAAAGAAAAATACTTTACTGAAGAGATATCAGAACAAGTAAGGCTCTTCTATGTTGCGTTAACAAGATGCCAAGAAAAAATGATTATATTAACTAATATAGACGAAAGTAAACTAATAGGAAGTAATAATAATAGAATAGTTGATTATCTAACCAGAATTAATTATCGTTCATTTCAAGATATATTATCATCTATTTATTATCATTTATCTAGATATATTACTAATATAGAAGTTCCAGATTTTGATTATAAAACAAATAAAATATCAAAAGAAGAAATACCTTCTATAGAAAACAAAATAAATGTAAATGAAATTAATATTCCTAAAGAAAAACTAGAAACAAAAACATTTTCTAAAAAAGAAATAAAATTACTAACACCTCTTGAAAAAGATATGATTGATAAAGGAAATCATCTCCATTACATACTTGAAAGCATTGATTTTATCAATCCAGACTATTCTAAATTAAGTAACGAAGAAAAAAATTTAGTTAAAAGCTTTTTAAATAGTGATATATTAAAAGATATAGAAAAAGCTAAAATATACAAAGAATTTGAATTTATAAATACTCAAAATTCTAAGTATGAAAGAGGAATTATTGACCTAATGCTTGAATTTAAAGACCATATTAAAATAATTGACTATAAACTGAAAAATATCACTGATGAAGCTTATAACAAGCAGCTTAAGGGGTATAAAGAATATATTGAAAACAAATATAACAAAAATACTGAAATATACTTGTACTCAATCCTAGACAAAACCTTTGAAAAGATAGACTAATTTTAATAATTTGTAATTTGACAATAACAAAATTATTATTTAATCTATAGCTTATGAAATATGATTGTGATCAAATAAAAGCCATAGAAGCCCTTGGCAATACTTTAGTAATTGCTGGAGCTGGCTCTGGTAAAACATCAACTATTATTGGCAAAGTAGATTATTTAATTAAAAACAATCTATATAAAAGAGATGAAATCTTAATCATCTCTTTTACTAATGAAAGTGTTAATTCAATTAAAGATAAATTAAAACACAAAGTTGATGTTAGTACCTTTCATAAATTAGCACTTAATATATTAAAAGATAACATCACTGAAATATCAAATGATTATGACCTAAAATATATTATTAGAGAGTATCTCTTATCATATGCTACCCATAACAAGAAAACTAAAGCAATTTATAATAGACTTTTAAAAAACTCTAATTTAGATGAATTAGTTAATTTAATTTTTTCTTTTATTAATATTTATAAATCTAATTATAGTAATATAGATACTTTATTTAATTTATATAATAAATCAATTTTTACTAATAAGTATTATTTTAAATTAATACTTGATATTTATATAGTTTATTTAAGAGAACTTGAATCTTCTAATAAACATGACTTTAATGATTTAATAATTAATGCTACTAAATTAATTAATGAAAATAAAGTTACTTTAAAATATAAATTTGTTATTATAGATGAATTTCAAGATTCATCACTGATAAGATTTAACTTAGTAAAAGCAATTATTAATAAAACAAATGGTAATTTATTTGTAGTTGGAGATGATTACCAATCTATTTACCGTTTTAGTGGCTGTGACCTTGGTCTTTTTATTAATTTTAAATCATATTTAAAAGATGCAAACACTATTTTTCTAAACAATAATTATCGAAATAATCAAAGTTTAATCGATATCGCGAATAATTTTATAATGAAAAACAAACACCAAATTAAAAAGAAGACATTTTGCCACAAAGATAGTTTTAAACCTATAAAAATAGTTTTTTATAAAGATAGACAAAAATCTTTAGAAAAACTTCTTACTAAAATAAATGGAAATGTATTAATACTAGGAAGAAATAATATTGATAAAGATAACTTTAATGTAATAGAAAATAAAAACATAAGATTTTTAACTGTACACAAATCAAAAGGTTTAGAAGAAGATAATGTTATTATTATTAATTTATATAACAGTAGATTAGGTTTTCCTTCTTTAATTAAAAATCATCAAATATTAAATAAAATCTTAACTAACGATTATATTATTCATGAAGAAGAAAGAAGACTTTTTTATGTTGCTTTAACAAGATCTAAAAATAATGTCTACTTGCTTACCCCAGTAAATAATTATTCGGTTTTTATTAGAGAATTAATTTGGAACTACCGAGAAAAAATTGAAATTATAAACATTGATTAAAGGTTATCTCAGTTACTGGATAACCTTTAATCATACCTTCAATTAAATAATCTTCATCTTTGTTAATTTCTAAAAATTTAATGAAGTTTTCAATTTCCTGTTCTATATTATTAGTTTTTAATTTATAACAATNATTAAAAGAACAAATGCTTTCATATTTAACACTTGAATTATTTAGATAATCTTTTAAGTTATTATGATTTACTCCATTTAACACTTCTTTTTTAAGATAACAATTATTAAAACCATAACTTTCATTTTGTTTTAATAATAATATTAAACTAGTAATAGATATTATTAATATTAAATACTTCTTCATAGTTTATTATGTGTATTTATTTTATTTAAAAACATGGAATTAAAATTATTTATTGTCATTGTTGGTTTTTCCTTGTTTTCACTATCTGTTTTTCATTACTTTCACTATCTGTTTTTCATTATGGATAAAAATAATAAAAATTAAAAACCACTATTTAGTGGCTTTGATTTTTAATTTTTGATTTACACTTACTTGATTACTAGTTAAATTGTTTAAATCTTTTAACTTATCAACAGTCATATTAAACTTATTAGCAACTGTCCATAAACTTTCTCCGGATTTAACTTTATATTCTTCATAATCTTCATTTCTACTTTGAGGTATAGTTAATACCTGACCAATTGATAGAATATTATTTGTTAAATTATTAGCTGTTTTAATTGAATCTACTGTTACATTAAATTGGTTACCAATACCCCATAATGTATCTCCTGATTTCACTGTATACATTGTATCTACTGTAGGTGGAACTACTCCACTTCCAGGTATTACTAAAGTCTGTCCGATCGATAGTACATCTGAAGTTAAATTATTTAATCTTTTTATATTATCAACTGTTGTATTAAATCTTCTTGCGATTGAATACAAAGTATCACCTGATGTGACTGTGTAATATTCTTCTAGTGCAGGCTCACTACTTCCACCAGTACTTGGTATTTTTAATGTTTGACCAATTGATAATAAATTATTTGTTAAATTATTAAGTGCTTTTATTTGATCAACTGTTACATTGTAGTTTCTTGCGATTGAGTATAGGGTGTCATTTGGTCTAACTACATAAGTATCAAACTCTGCACTAGGTGGTGGTAATGTTGGTGAACCGTTTGGTATAACTAATAATTGTCCGATTGATAGTGAATCAGTAGTTAGATTGTTTAAATCTCTTATCGCATTTACTGTTGTATTAAACCTTCTTGCTATTCCATACAAGGTATCTCCAGCTACTACAGCATATACATTTCCAGTAGTGTCTACTTCATATGGAATCCCCATAAAATCAGTAATTGCTTTTACTGCTGCTTCAGCATAATTTTCCCAATTTTGCTGAAGTTTAAGTGAATCTTTTGGATTATCTAAGAAACCATATTCAACAATAACCACTGGTAAGTTATTAGTATCTCTCATTATATAATAATAATCTCTAGATGGATCATTTGGTAGTGTTCTTTGATAAACTCTTCTTTTTACCTGACCTGCACTTCCTAGTTCATTTAAAATAGTCTGAGCTAAATCAGGTTCATCTCTTAATGGATAAATAACCTCCGCCCCCTCTCCACCCCCTGCGTTGATGTGATTTGAAACAACAATAGCATTTTTCACATCACCAAAAGGTCTTTTCATTCTATTTACGCGTTCCTGGTTTGAAATTGTTTCATCAGTATCTCTAGTCATAAAATAAGGGACCCCTAACTCTTCAAAGCGATTAGCCATATATCTAGAAATTTGTAGATTTTTATCTTTTTCTAAGAACGCACTCCCCACTGCTCCTGGGTCGCTTCCTCCGTGCCCTGGGTCTACGACTACTCCTTGATACCTATCTCCCTCACCCGGTGGCTCTTCTACTGGACCACAGATGGCAAGTGGTGAATAGAGATAAACAAGTGCACTCCAAGTGTTTCTTCCAACAATACCATCGGGAGTTAACCTATTGTTAGTTTGAAAGGTTCTTACTGCCACTCCTGTAGCTGGTCCAAAGATACCATCAATAGCACCAGATAAATATGATAACTCACTTAAAATAGTTTGAAGTTCTCTTACAACAGGCCCAGTATCACCCTCTCTTACAGTAGGTCTAGACAAAACTGATGTCATTTCTTCACTAGGAGTTCCTCCTGTTTGAACAGGTACTGATAAAAACTCATCAGCAAACGTATCACTTGTTAAATCATTTAAAATATTCCAAGTTCTCTCATCTACCTCTCCAGTTACTGGTAGATTCTGTCTTCTTTGAAATTCTTTTACTGCCTCAGTAGTAGTTGGTCCAAAACTTCCAGTAATACTTCCAAAAAATACATTCATTAATTTTAATTTATCTTGAAGAATAATAACATTATCTCCACTTGAGCCCTCTTTTAAAGTCTCAAAATTGTTTTCCATAAATCATTCTCCTTACGCTAATATAGTATATTAAAACAAGGTCATATGGTTACAAACACCAAGACTTATGCATATAGTATTTTAGTACAAGAAAGGAAGAAGATATATGCCACATGGTTTTTTAATAGTTCAGGTTTTTGCTGATAATGAAGCTCAGCCTCTAAATGGAGCAAGAATACATATAACCGGAGAAAATACTGATATAAATGAAACTACGGATATATCAGGAAAAACCAGAGAAATACCTTTAAACGCACCAAGCAGAGAATTTTCTTTAACACCACAAAGTAATGTCCAGCCATATTCAGAATATAATTTAAGCGTAAGCATGCCAGGTCTTGAATCAGCAATAATAGAAGGAGTTCAAATATTTGATGGAGAAACATCAATCCAAAAAGTATTTCTAAATTCAATTGAAGGCTCACTTCAAAAAACAGACATTAGTGATATAGACCCTCATGTCTTATGGGGAGATTACCCACCAAAAATAGATGAAACAAATAACAATAATGAACTAAGAGTACTACCTGAAGTAATAATACCAGAATACATAATAGTACATGATGGAATACCAACAAATAGTAATGCAAAAAATTATATCGTTTCTTTTCCAGATTATATAAAAAATGTTGCTTCATCAGAAATATATAGTACCTGGCCTAAAGAAACAATAAAAGCAAATGTAATGGCTATAATTTCATTTGCTTTAAATCGAATCTTTACAGAATGGTACACATCAAGAGGATACAACTTTACTATTACATCAAGTACAGCATATGACCAAAAATATTCTCATAACAGGACAATATTTAAATCAATATCAGATGTAGTAGATGAAGTATTTAATCAATATATAAGAAGAGGAAATCAAAAACAGCCATTTCTTGCTCAATATAATGATGGAATAAAAGTAAATAATAAAGGATGGCTATCTCAGTGGGGAAGTAAAGAACTAGGAGATCAAGGATATGATGCCCTAAGTATACTAAGATACTACTATAGCCCAGACATAACACCAGATACTGCTGAAATTATTGAAGGACTACCACAATCATTTCCAGGATACAACCTTCAAATGGGATCATGCGGACAACCAGTTCAAAAAATTCAAAATGAAATAAATAAAATAAATGGAAGTTACCCAGGTATACCTAAAATTATACCAGCAGATGGAGTATTTGATGAAAGAACAAGAAACTCAGTAAGAATCTTTCAGCAAGTATTTGGACTACCAGTAACCGGAGTTGTAAACTTTGCTACCTGGTACCGAATTTCATATATATTTGCAGCTGTATCAAAAATGCTTCAAGGAATTTACGCATAATAAAAGTCAGAAACACCCCTCTGACTTTTATATGTATAAATAATTTAATTTTTTGTTAATAACAATATTTTAGTTTTAAGTTTTTTTGCAGCCTTGCCGCAAAGCCCCCCCCGCCATGGTTTGGCGGGTCTTTTTTTTGATTAATTTTTAGCTTTCGCTAAATTACTTTATATGGATCAGATGTGGTTCCGGTTCCAATTATTTCTGTGTTTGAATTCAGATTTAGAACTCCACGCGTCGCCCAAGAGCTAGAATCATGGTAAAGCTGGTAGAGGGTGCCATCGTTGTTCACATACCAAGGAGCGGCAGAACCACCCGAAAAGCGGGCAGGGCTTAATAACCACTGATACTCTCCTGTATGTAAATAATTAGAAGTGTTATTAGTACCTTGTAATAATCCAGCAAGAGAAGTTTCATCAGCTGTTAAAAGTGCTATTGGGTATTCCGATTGTTATTATTAATATTAATAAAAATGTTGTAGCTATTAGTATTAGTGTTGTTGTTTTATTTTCTTTATCCATTATTACCTACTCTTTCTATTTATAATCTTTTCATAAAGTTAAATGATTTTCATTAAAAGTGAGGTTTATTTACAAAAAAAATAGACAAGCTTATATTAAAATCTAGTTATTATATTAAACTGGATTTACTATATTTGATAATTTNTATTTTTATTTGATTATATCATTGAAAAAAAAATTTATTTGTTGTACAATTAAGTTGGTTGAAATTTTTATAAAAAACATGTTAATTGATGTTTCTTATAAAAAAACCAGTAGTCTTTAGACAAATAAATTTAGAGTATGAATTTTTCAAAAAAAAAGAAATCAAAACCGCCGCCAAGCAATAATGATTTCATTCAAATGCTCGTTATTTCATTTGAATATACGTTATTATACTATATAATTTTGTAAATTGCAACCTTTTTTGAAAAAGTATATCTACTGACTATTGGTTTTCATTTTTGATAACCTAGTCAGTTTTTATTTCATATTATTTGTGAAAATTCCAAGCTTTTGCTTGTTAGAGATATATTTGAAAGAAAAGGAAGGAATAGAAATGAAAAAAGAATTAAGAAATATGAACTTTTTCGAATTTATAAAACAACATCAAGAGTCTTTAGAAGAAACTATCGTTGATAATAGTATGAATTTAACTTCCAATAAATTTACTGATTCTTCTATAAATTTATTGGAAAAATATGGAGAACTGAAAAAAACTAGAATTTTAAGTGATGTAAAAAATTTTTATGAAACTGCTTCTTTAGCAGGAGAAATTAATAGTTTACATGAAAAAAAATATGGAGCTTCAATATTGTTTGTTGATAAAGCAGACAATAAATCAAAAATGGCTTTATTCAATACTTTATTAATGACAATGTGTAATACAAAGGAAAAATACTTGTCTTTATTATTTGGTTTAGAAAATGATGAATTATTAAAAGCTTTAGATCCTAAGAAGTATAAACTATATTTGGAAGGTTCTTTAGATAAAGATGAATTTATTAAAACAATTAAACATAATTTTGATATTACTAAATTAAAAAAATATCTTGATGAAAATAAAATTTATAATCAAGAAGCTCATTATGAAATGTTAACTAAAAAAGCTGCTAATATTTTAGAGGAAGATATTTATAAGGAGTTTAAAATACTTGCTAAAGAGGTAACTAACTATTTAGGAGAGAATAATGAGTATATAAATTTAGTAAATGACTTGTTTACAAACATTAAAGAAAATGATAAAAACCATATTTTAGGAAATAATGAAATATATTCAGGATTTAAAAAGTTAGTTTCTCCTAATGGAAAAGGCAATGTTAAATTTTTAACTAATATTGATTTAACTACTAAAAAAGGTTTAAGTAAGTTAGAAGAAATCTTGATCGAAAATAAAATATATTCCAAAAATAAGAAAACTCATTCATTTGATATAGCAGTTATACCAAATTTATTATATTTACCACAAGATACTATGCTATTTATTAAACAATTAAGTCAAGAATATGTTATTAATCTTGAAAACGAGTGGGTTAATAACAGTAGTGCTACTCTTCATGTTGATACTTATGAAAATATGGGAGCACAGTTTATAATTGATGAAAGAGAAAACAGAAAACCTTTAACTAACCTAAGTAAAATTAAAGCCCCGAAAGGAATTCCTTTTGTATCATTTATATCTGGGGCTGATCATGGAAATATTTATCATAGTGAAGTAGATACTCAAAACATGATTGATATGTCTATAGCAAATGGAGTTAAAACAATTTATATAAAAGGTTTATTTTATTCAACTTATTACCGCACACAAACCGCTAGAAGAAGATTAGTAGATCCAGGTTATCCAACTCTTGATTCTAGATTAAAGAAAGCAAGAGAGATTATTAAAAAGATTAATGATGCAGGAATAAATGTTGAATATATAATGGGAGTTGAAGAAGAAAGTCTATTTGAAGATTTAAAGAGATTATATTTAAAAGAACAAGGTGTTAAATACTGGGATTTTATGAAAAGAGATGATCTTAAAGTTAGATATAGCTGGGTAGAACCATTTATAATTCAAAAATTAATCCCTTATATGATTAGAAGTGGAGAAGATGTAGTTAATTTTTATACAGATGAAGAAAAAGAAACAAGAGTATCAAAAATATGTGAAGCTTTAAAATTATACTATGATGGTTTACCTCTTGGACAAATGAGTCAATATATTAATCCGAAATATTTAAAAGACACTAAAATGTTTAAAGTTAATCACTCTACAATGGTTAATTATAATAAAAAAGACCCTGCTTTATCAGTTAAAGTTGTGGAAGACCCAAACTTTTCAACTAGAGCTCAATATGCCAATCCTACTAGAGGTTTATTTAAAAAAGTCGCTCGAATTCAAACGGGTACAGTTCGAAGTGAAGATTTAGAAAAACAACCACAAATAATTGTTGACCCTCATCAAGGTTATCAACATCTTGAAATTAGAGGAGATCAAGTATTAATTCACACACCTCAAATGATTAATGATGAGTGGTTTGATAATAAAGATTTTTTACCAGGAATAAAAAACCAAATCAAAGCAGATCCAACTAAAAAAAGAATGTCTCAAGCAAGTACCACTCCTAATTTTCCAGGAGGATGGATGATAGCTGGTGATGCTAGAAATTGGCTTAAAGTAGTACCATATTTTAAAAGAACAAAAGAAGTAATGAACCATGTTCAAAAAACAGGAGAAGGACTTCCTGAAACAGGAGTTTTATATATTAATGATACCCAGCTTGGATCACTTACTGAAAGAATCGAATATTTTATAAAAACAATAGATATAGCTAATTATCATTTTAAAGTCAAAGGAATACTGTTTAACGGAGACTTTCAACAAGGCTGGAATTATCCTTCATTCCCACTTGAAAACAGACATTTAGGAACATCAAATGTCAGTCAGCAAATGGTAGATTTCGTTGAGTTAATCAGACCTTGGATGATAGAAGGAATGGGAGTAGTAAATACCGAAACATTCGAAAATAACCGAAGGAAAAATAAAATCGATGGTACTATCGCAAATGAAATTATTGCTCATTTAGAAAAAAATAATCTTATTGAAAAAAGAAAAACAAATAACTTATATGGAAATCTACACGGTATAAAAAATGATGTTGACTATAAAACGGTAGATTTAAAATTACCACCAAATTTAAAAATTCACGAAGCTCATATAAGAAAAAAACTACAAAGCATTAATAAATTTGAATTTATTGATATAGCAGAAGGAAATCACGAATATAACACAGATTGGGACAACAAAGGTTATCGATTAGTTCTCCATCTTAAGCAAGAATTAGATTTATTAAAAGAAATGACTGGCAGTGATATAGATATTGTCGAAACCGAATTTTTAGTAAATAAAAAAGGTGATTTAGTAAGAGCACCCTATGGATTTAGAACAATTAATGGTTACAATACTGTCTATGGACATTCATTTAGAGCAGCAAAGGGCGGTGGTGGCTCACCAATAGCAGCAATGGCTAAATATTTTCAGCAAGTTGGAGCTCTTAGCAAAGATATCCATAGAGCACTAGGGGCACACTATCATATAGTAGAAGCTGGTGTTATTAATAATAAACTCCTAAATACTACTGGAGGCTTTGCCGGACAAAGCGGATACGAACACAGACTTGGATATCACAGTACTCCAGCTAGCCAAATTGATATATATTTACCAGATGGAAGAATTGAAACAAATATAATAGGTAAAGAATTCATTGATAACTGGAAAATAAAAAATCCCTATGTGGCTAAAATTGGTCTTGATAATTTTATAAAAGAGTGTTTTACAGAATATGCCAATATTTATGGCGATACAATGCCAAATGAATTCCAAGATCTGTATACCAGACAATTAGAGCCAGCTAAAAAACTTAACAAAACAATCGGACCTAAAATAAAATAACTACTAAGGCAGGTAAATACATGATAAACATAAAAAAGGAAAAAGAAATATTACAATTAATTAAATATAAATTATTAATACATAAATGTTTTCATAAAAGCAAACGGACTTTTTACTCATTTAAAGAAATACGTGAAGAACTTGATTTATCATCAGATGAATTATTAGAATTAATTGAAAAATTAAATGTTACCAGTAATCAGACATTCCCAGTAGAAAAAATAGATGGAAAACATAAAATATGTCATTTTAAAAAAGAGTACAAAATTCACGAATTTAATATCCCTAAAAAGAGCTACAAGATTGGCTTTCTTTCTGATAAACATGTTGGTCATAAAAACGACCGAATGAGATATGTCCATAGTGTTTATGAGGAAGGCGATAAACGAGGAGTAGATATGTACTTTGATGCTGGAGACTTATTAAATGGTCCAAGAGAACTAGCAAAAGATGAAGAAAATATTAAAATAGGAGATTTAGAAGAAGCTCTTATTGAAGCAAAACGTTTTCATATAAGTGATAAACCAACATATTTAGTTCCTGGTAATCATGATTTAGGATTTATGTTAATTAATAAATGTGACATCGGTAGACTCTTAGAACAAGAATGCGATAATATATTTTATTTAAATGACTTATTTGCTCCTGTAGAAGTAAATGGTTTACGGGTTAATATATCGCATGGTTACATTGAACGGAAATATCTCCGTTATGTAAAACTCTATAAAGAACAATGCTTTTTAACAATAAATGAGCCTCATTTAATTGTTCAAGGTCATTTTCATCTTTATAACTTATGTGAAAAAAATAATACAATATTATGTGAATTGCCTAGTTTGCGATTTGGAGATGAGCATCTAAAAAATAGTAGAAAACTCACTAATGCTCTTGGAAATAGTATTGGTGCTGTATTTCTTACTGTTCATGAATTTGAAAATGAATTAGAACTACGTTTTGATGAAATGCATTTCATTGAAGAAAATACTATAACTAATGTAGCTGAATATACTAAAAAGAAATAACTCTTTTTTTTATGTTAACAAATGTGTGAACCTAACAGTAAGCATTTCAATTTATATTACGTAGAAATCTGTGTCTTGGGCGTAATATCCCGCAAGGTCACTGGTTTGTTCACAGCCTACTCTAGACCTTTTTTCGGCGTTTTTTATTCATCTTCAAAACTATACATACTTAGTTTATATGATATTAAGGTTCCTAGTATTAGAAAGATAAATGATACTAGGGTATTTAAGTTAAGTTCGATTACTACACTTTCATTTATAACACTTGGTACTAGAGATAAAAACAGTCCAAATATTATTGAATAAGTTAAAGTGTAGTGTTTTTTTATTAAGTGATTTATTATTGATGAAAAAGCTAATACTCCTACTCCTGCTCCAAGTACTGCAGGTATCAGAATCGTAAAGTTTATTGTTGCAATTGATTCTATATAAATTTCATATAATCCAAGAGATGAAAGTAGTACTGAACTATCTATTCCTGGTATTATTGTTGAGGCAGAAAGAATTAATCCCATTATTATACTTTGCATAAAAGTAAGTGTCTGTGGCTGATCAAATTTTGCATTTGAAAACATTACCATCATACCAATAAGAAATGCTAGTAACATTATTATATAATATTTATTTTTAAAATCTTTTTTCTTTACTTTATTATAAAATAAAGGTAGTGTTCCTAGAATAAATCCTAAAAATGTTAATCTAGTTATCATTTCGTACTTTTCAAGTACTACTGATACTATTTGACCAAAAAGAAGTACTCCTAGTACTATTCCCATAAATAAAGGTAGTAAGAATTTTAGGTTTTCTTTTGGTTTTTTAAAAAATGTTCCTATTGCTTCGATAGTTTTATCATAGTATCCAGCTATAACAAGCATAACACTTCCACTTAATCCCGGAGATACTCCACCTAGTCCACATACTATTCCACTTAAAAATCTTTTCATTGCATCACCATTTTAGATTATACATTAAAAAGGTAAGTTTTCATATACCAAGTGCTCATTATCAAATGTATCTAGTAAATAATTAAAATAATTTGCTTCTCTTAATATATGGTCATATAATAGTGGTATTATAACTTGGTAGTACCCCATATGAACTAATCTTTTTAATAATTCTTCATTCCATTTTATAAAATCAGTTGTACAGTCAATACATTCATGACTAATTTGTTTTGATGAAGATGGCGACATGGTAGTGCCACTTTCCATCATAATATCATGTGATTCTGTTGAGGATTTTTTTATTGGTTCATTAAAGACATCACTTACTGGATTATTCATTTGATATACATATTTACTATGCTCATTTAGCATTTTAGCTACTTCAAAATTTAAACAAAAGACAAACGATGGCGTAAATTTTATTTGTTTAACGAAGAAATCCAGTGTATATAAAAATAATTTAGTTTCATCGATGAAGTGATTTATAAAATTATGGTCAAAGAACATTTCCATAATATTTTCATCGATCTCATAATTTAAAAGTTCATATTTTTCAATACTTTTCTTTAAAATAAGTTCTAATTTTTTCAGAAGAGTTTTTAATGTTTCTTTTTCATATTTAGTATATTCTTTATTAGATTTTTTTGGTTTTAAAGAAAGACTTAACTCATTTATTTTAGGATCAGTTTTCATTCTTGATAAAAGACAAGTCTTTTTTTCAAGAATATCAGTATATTCGGTTATTAAAATATGTTCTCGTAAAAACTTAGCTGAAACGCTTCCATTTGCTAGAGTTAAAAAATCAAGTAAAAGATCTTTATACATATCTTGGACTTCATCAAAATGTTTTTCATAGTTATCGTTGTTATTACTGCCAGCGTAATAAATAATTACTTTTAAAAATATAACGTGATCATACATTAATCTGGTAATTACTAGAGAGTTTTCAATTGCGAAAGATATATAATTAATCATTTTAAATATTACCTGCTATTTTTTCTTTTGTTAGAAACATAAAATACTGACCTATTTTTATAGTACGGTACATACTATCAACTAAAACAGGCTCTACTATTAAATAAACATCATTATTTAAAAGATCAGTCAAAATATTTACAAAAAACTCAGCAAAACGATCTACTATTTTTTTACTTTTTGCCGTTAGTCTTTTTTGAGACTCAGGACTTAAATCAGCAGTTGAGTAATCATTTAAAAGATGTTGATATTCTATTATAAATGACTGTGCTATATGAATGATATCTTCTCTACTTGGATCAGTAAAACTTCTAATAAACATAGCAAAACTTTTAAATAAATTAATTGTTCTAAATTCATAGTCAATAACAAATGATGGATCACTAGGAAGTCTATTAATAATTCTCTCTAAGACAAGTAAATATAAATCTATTTCTTCAACCATTCTTCTTATTAAAAAAGGATATGAATAAGAAAATAATTCTCCTGCTACTTCTTTTTCAAATATATCAGTTAAAAATGATTTGAAATTTTTACATAATACGACTGTTCTTTCATTAATTTCCATTATTTCTTTTAGTGCTTCTTCAGAAGGATCTTCAACTTGAGCAGGCTTCAACTTTAACTGTTCTAAAGTAAGTTCAATTGGTAAATTTACTTTAAATAGTTTTTCTGTTTTTTCAATTGTACCTAGTGAAAATCTAGTAACTAATAATTCATTTTCTAAAACAGGACCATAAATATTATAATTAGCATATTTTAATAATCTAATATTTAATGCTTCAAATTCAATTCTAAATTCTTCTGCAGTAACAGAGTACTCTCTATTTTTTTCCAAAAAAGCAAGTTGAATATTAAGACAAAAAGACCTAAATAACTTTATATAAATTAGTTCATTTGTAAGAGATGAAACAAAAAACTCTTGGTTATCTATCATAGATACCTTCTTTCTAACATATGTTTTCTGCCGGGGCATAAAAACAATGATTTTTATGCTTTGCTACTAGGGGCTGATTAAACCACTCTGGAAGACAAGTCTCACCAGCTGGCGGAGCATAAAACCAAAGTGCTCTTGTTGCTGGCCAAAATTTTTCTCCTGAAATTACCCTCATGGCAAGTTCCTTTTCATAATCTGTTGCCGGAGCTTGAAAGAGATCGCTATTGATGCAAGCAAATCCTCCAGGAGTTTGAAAGACCACTTCTTCAATAGTTTTTGCATTCTTAAAATCTGGTGAATCACATAAAACTCTATTTATAATTACGTTACCAACTAAAAGCATTCCATATTCACCTTCACCTATCGCTTCTGCTCTCATAGCTCTACCTAAAAAATCTATATCTCTCTGACTATACTCAACCATAGACACTCCTTAATAAGGAATTATTAAACTTTGACCTATTGATAATTGATCACTTGTTAGATTATTTACAGCTTTTAATACTTCTACTGTTGTTCCCCTTTTTCTTGCTATTGAATATAATGAATCTCCTGGAAGGACATAATATAGTTCTGCATTTTCCTTTATTTTATTAATTACTTCTTTATTAAGTACTATTAATGTATCTCCTACTTGTAATTTATCAGTAGTTAAATTATTTAAATTAATTAAATCATCAACACTTACATGAAACTGATTTGCTATTTCATATAAGTTATCACTACTTTTTACAGTATAATAAACATTTTCATCTACTGGATTATCAGTATCATATACAAATAAAATATCCCCCTTCTTTATTTGGTCATTAAGTAAACTATTTATTTCCATAAGTTCATTAGTATTCATATTATGAGAAAATGCTATTGAATAAACAGTATCATTTTCTTTTACTTTATATCTGTTAAAATATGCTATGTTTTCTGGCTTATATATTTGATCTACTATTAATATATCTCCTGGATTTATTAAATCTTTTGTTAAATTGTTTATTTCTTTTAAATCTTTAACTGTAGTATTAAACCTCTGAGCTATTTCATATAAGTTATCTCCTCTTTCCACAATATAGAGTGTTCCATAAACTTTTTCTGTTATTCTCATATTGCCCCCTATAATAAAGTATGTATTATATTATAAAATTATCTATTAATTTATTCTTCGACATAATTCGCATTTAAAATCATACTTTTTAATGTTATAATTGTCTAGAGGGGTAATATAGTAGTTTATAGGGATGAAATCATGAATAAGAAAAATAATTCATTTTTAAAAGTTTTTATTACAAACTTAAAAAACAAAATAAATAAATTTATTAAGGAAAATAAGAAAATCAAAAAGGATCTTTCTTTATTTAATATTAAAAGATCTATTATTTTTGGTGTTTTAGTAATTATTTTTAACTTTTTTAATGTTATTTTATTTAAAGATTCCAGCATTGTAGTAAAAAGTAGAGATTATTTTTTATTTTTTAATATTATTACTTTAATATTTATTGTTTATTTATCTCTTAATATAGAAAATAAAAAAAATGATAAAGATTATTTAAAACTTTCTAAATTACTTTATGTATTTTTTATAATCATTACTTTAAATAGTTATTTTCCCTATCTTTTAACTCTTGATATAAACAAACAATTCTTTTATATCCTAGCTTTATTAATACTTTTATTTGCATCTGGTCCCCTACTTAATTTAAAAGATATTTTAATATGTTT
>JGI24710J26742_10001532_pt1 | contig 21213 bp, 24 predicted proteins | sample BioPla2DNA2_FD_26742 | JGI IMG/M metagenome (IMG submission 26742) | reverse complement strand
GGATCATCCCTCCCTCCATGAAGATGATATGGTCTGCACAGGCCGCGGTATCCATCGACTGGGTACACCAGAGCACGTGGGATGCCGAACTCGTACGCACAGCGCGCTGGATGCGGTCCGCGGTTTCACCATCCAGATGCGAGTCGGCCTCATCGAGGATGAGCACCTCGGGATCATCGACACCAGCGGCGGCCATCGCAACGAGGGCTTTCTCCCCGCCGGAGAGGTCTGATACCTTCATGTCCAGGAGATGTGATATCCCGATCTCTCTAGCAACCGCTCTGACCCGTTCATCGGTCTCATTGCAGGAGCGGTTGCGGAACCGGGATGTCGCAGCGATCTCGTCGTACACCCGGGAAAAGAGGAGTGTCCGATCGGGAAACTCCCCCACCCACCCGATCTTCACGGCCGATGGCAACCTCCCGAGGATCCGGACTTCTCCTGCGCGGGGCTCCTCGATGCCGGAGCAGACCAGGAGAAGGGTCGTCTTACCGCTCCCGTTCGGCCCGATAACAGCCACACTGCGTGCATGTATTGCCAGATCGGGGATGTCGATGATCCGGTGCCGGAGATCGCGTATGTGGATCATCCTATGCGCTTTCCTATGGTGTACGCGGCAGCGGCCTTCAGGGCATCACCGATGAGGAACGGAGCGACACCGAGCAGGGCAGCCTGAAGAAGCGGGATCGATGCCGACCAGGAGAGCCATACGACGCCGAAGAGGTAGATCATGCAGGTTGCCGCGATCAGCCCTGCGATCCGGATCTTCGGCGACTCGTTCTCGTAGGCGATCCCCACGATGAGGACAGCAGGAAGAAACCCGAGCAGAAATCCACCGGTAGGGCCGAGGAGCACCCCGAGACCGGCCGTGCCGTTATGGAAGACCGGGAGGTTCGCCGCCCCGAGGAGGATGTAGAGGCCGACGGGGATTACGGCATACCGTTGCATGATGATCCCGGCGAGGAGCACAAAGAGCGTCTGGAGCGTGAGCGGGACCGGGGGTAGCGGGATGGATATCCAGCTCCCGGCGGCGATCAGTGCTATGAACGTTCCACTGTAGGCGAGGATCTGGGCCCGGTGTTTCATGTAAACCTATTCTGGTTGGGCGGTTGACAATAAAAAACCTCCAACCAGAAAGTTATAAAGAGGTTTACCGGCCCTGCCGGTCAGAGCTGGAAGCAATCGCCGGCAATGACCCGCTCGATCTTCCCGTTATCCCGGCGGATGATCAGGGCGCCGTGACTATCGATATCGATGGCTTCTCCTTCAAAGGTCTTGTTGATCGTCCTGATAGCCACCCGCTGCTCGAGCGTCAGGGAGAGACTCTTCCACTCGCGGACGATGGAGTCATACTCCCCGTCCTCGAGCTGCTGGTACCGCAGCTCAAACTCCCGCAGGACCCTGGCAAGGAGCGCTACGCGATCGACCTCATGCCCGACCTCAACATGGAGNGAGGTCACCACATCCTTCAGGTTNGGCGGGAGATCTGCAAGCGAGATGTTTGCATCGATCCCGATCCCGAGGAGGGCGTAGTGAATGGCATCCGCCTCTGCCTCAAGTTCCAGGAGCAGTCCACCGATCTTCTTATCGCCGATAAAAATATCGTTTGGCCATTTGATGAGCGCGCTGAGTCCGTACTCCTTTCTGATGGCCCGGGCGATGGCGATCGATCCGGCCATGGTTATCATAAAGAGGCGATCGATCGGGATCCCCGGCTTTAAGACGATAGTGATCCAGATGCCGCCGGCAGGAGAGACCCACGCGCGCCCGAGCCTTCCAAACCCGCCGGTCTGTTCTTCGGCAATGATCACCATGCCGTGCAGCTTCTCGGGATCGATCTCGCCGGCGAGTTGTTTCCCGACCCAGCTCGTTGAAGCGGTACGATCAAAGTAGCGGATCTGCTTTCCGATGGTTCGGGTACGGAGTTTTTTGTGGATCTCGTACGGGAGGAGTCTGCTCGTTGTCGCTTCAAGACGGTAACCCTGCGTACGAGATGACGAGATGTTGTAACCCAATCTCCGGAGTTCGCGTATCTGTTTCCAGACGGCTGAACGAGTGACACCCAGTTGCTCTGCAATACGCTCGCCCGATACTGGATCGGAGGTTTCTTCGAGAATCTTCAGTACATTGATTGCTGTATCCTTCATACCCATTACCTTTTTGCTGCAGGCGACTCAGTCGGGAGCGGGCATGGATCCTGTCCGCACACCTGTTTCCGGATCTCCGCGTTCTGCTCCATGAAACCCGCCAGATCAAAAATACCGGTCACATCAACGATACCTATCGCGCCGATAGCCCTGCCTTCGTCGTCCCGCACCGGTGCCACCACCACCGGGATACCTGTATACGGGCCATCCCTGGGCTGGGCTCTCTTCAAAACGTTCTCCTTGAGAACCTCTTCAAGGATGGGACCCGTGTAGGTCTCGTCGACGACCTTCCCGTCCTCGATCCGGACACCGGGATGATCGCGGGATCGTGCCGTGACAGGCAGATGACTGAGCAGATCATGGACGCACATCATGATGGGAGCGAGATCATGCGCCCTTGAAGATGCAGAGATAATATATTGCTCCATGGCCATATCCATACCTTTCATCATGTTTTATCTAGAATAAGGTTTCCTTATCGCCACAGGTGAACCTCTTCAGGAATTCGGCAGATGGGTACTCGTGGATGCTCGTAACCAGCACCATACCGTCACCTACCGTCTTTTTAACCAGGAGCGCATCGCCTGAAACCGAGAGAGCCAGGGTCTCGCCACCATGATCCGGAAACGCTCCGTCGCACTCGATGGCAGCGAGGTCATATCCATTGAAGAGGGTGGTGCATTTGTTCTCGCAGGTATACTGGACCGCGCGCGGCCCATATGCAAACGAGTAGGTTACCGGGAATGGAAGCCAGTCGTAAGCGTCTGCCCGATCACAACCCGCGCCGAAGACCAGCAACCGCCCGCCGCCCTCGACAAAGCGCCGGATGCGCTCCTCTGCGGCTCTCAGCGCCGGGAAGAGGTTTGAGTAGGCCGGGTTTGCAAATCCGGTCGGCACGATGAGCGAGACAAACCTGCCGCGCCAGAACGGGGAGGCAAGCATGTAGGGGTTGATCGTCTCACAGGCGGCGCCGCAGTCCTCGATGAGCCTTGAGAACATCAGGGGGCTGTCCCAGAGTAANCCCGTCCTGCAGGTCACCCCTTGATCACCCCGAGTGGTTCCAGCCGGGCGACGATACCCGAGATGCCTGTTTCATGCACGACGCGCACCACCTCATGGCTCGGTTTGTAGACGTCAGGGGCTTCCTCTGCAAGCACGGCGTCGCGGTGGGCCCGCACCACGATGCCCTCTTCTGCGAGTTGTTCCCGAAGTTCCCTTCCCCGGAACTCTTTCTTCGCCTTCGATCGGCTGAGCACCCGCCCGGCACCATGGCAGGTGCTCCCCCAGGTCTTCTGCATCGCTATCGTCGTGCCACGGAGGAGGTATGAGGATGTACCCATGCTCCCGGGAATGAGCACCGGTTGCCCGACCGTAGCATACTCAGAGGGGATGTCCGGTGCCCCGGGACCGAATGCCCGGGTTGCCCCTTTACGATGGACGCAGACCTCCGTCGATGCCCCATCGACGTCGTGGTGCTCGAACTTGGCGACGTTGTGGGCCACGTCGTAGATGAGCCTCATATCATCGTAGTCGATACCAAAGATCCGCGCGAATACTTTCCGCGCCTCGTGCATGATGACCTGTCGGTTTGTCCAGGCATAATTTGCAGCACTGGCCATACCGCCGTAGTAAGCGCGCCCCTCTGGAGAGTCGATCGGAGCACAGGCAAGCTGCCGGTCAGGGAGGCGTATCCGGTATTTTCCAAGGGCTCTCTCAAGTATCCGCAGGTGATCGGTGGCGACCTGGTGGCCGAGACCCCGTGAACCACAGTGGATCATGAAGCAGACCTGCCCCTCGGTGATCCCGAATGCCCTGGCCGCCTCCGGGTCGACGATCTCCTGCGCCACCTGGATCTCCAGGAAATGGTTTCCTCCACCGAGCGTCCCGATCTGCGGCATACCCCGCTGGCGGGCTTTGGCGCTGACTGCATCCGGATCCGCACCCGGCATCGCCCCCTCTTCCTCGCACTGGATCAGGTCGCCCGGAATGCCGAGTCCGCGCTCCACTGCCCACCGCGCGCCATCCATCATGATCTCGGTCAGGTCCTTTCCTGAGACCCGCATGCTACTCTTTGTACCCACACCGGTCGGAACGACGGAGAAGAGTGCTTCGATTAATTCCCGTATTTTGCCCGCGATGTCAGCCTCGGTGAGGGGTGTTGTGATCAGCCTGACGCCGCAGTTGATGTCAAAGCCGACACCGCCGGGAGATATGACGCCCTCTGTCATGTCAAACGCAGCAACACCGCCGATAGGGAATCCGTATCCCCAGTGGATATCCGGCATGGCGAGCGAATGTTTCACGATCCCGGGCAGGGTCGCAACGTTCGCAAGCTGACGAACGGCTCCCTCTTCGAGGGTTTCTGCCAGTGCCTCGGAGAGGAAGAAGCGGCCGGGCACCCGCATATCTGGAACATATCCTACAGGGACCTCCCACTCGAGGTCTCCGATCTTATTGATTCCTTCAAACATATCGATCCCTCAGATATCAAAGATGATGTCCACTACATAAGCATCTTTTTCTTTTACGATCGCGAGATCGAAGTATGATATACCTTTTATGAGTGCTCCTCCCGCATGCCGCGCAGGGTCGAAGGGCTCGCCCCGGGCAACCACGGAGAGCCGGGTTCCCTGGAGATCGACCGCGAACGTGCAGAGTACAATGTTCTCCACATCGGCGATGAAGAGCAGTTCTGAGAGGTAGTCGATGAGGAGGGATTCAAGATCTTCTGCATCCAGAGTGATCTGTCGCATGATGCCCCGATCCTCGCAGGGACCGTACATCACGTGAAACATGGCCCGGCCTGCATCGGAGAAGAGTTCACTCATGGTTGCGCCCCGTACCCGCATAAGGACGTCAGCCGTATGGTCCAGTTCTTCAAAACTCATGGTCAGATCATCAGGTAGATTGGAGTTTAACAGTTCTGGCACGCGAGATGGATCTCAGGTACTCCCACTCTCTTCAGGGGAGGAGAGCCCGGGATGAGCGGAGCTGGAGGATCTAACAGTCCGCCTAGAAATCATCATAGTAGATCGGGATCATCCCCTTATGGATAGAATCGAGGTAGCGGGCCTGGTATTTTGATATGTAAATAGTATAATCGTCAACAGGAATCTGTAGATCGGTTATCTTTGGCGGTTTTACCGATGTAGGTAAAAGAATAGGCCCACTACAGGCAGTGCTCAGCCGAAAATCGCGTTTCCTCGCGAGAACATATGATCTAACTTCTTCTGAGAGATATATGGTTCGTGACGAGGCTGGTTCCCGTGTATCGCTCTGCATGATAGTCCCTAGCATTGATCCTGAGGGTAAAAAAAGGATACGATCGAGATCGCGGGTTACGTTATCCCGAGGATACCTGTCACCACATCTACATACTGATCCTTCAGCTCGTAGATGGTGTTTGTTCCCTCCGCATTCCGCCGTACGTGCAGTATACCTATCCGGGACGCGATGGTGCCTACCATAGATGCGACTGAGTGATAACTGATAGAGAACTGCTCCCGCAATCTCTCGTAGATCTGTGGTATCGTCAGGGATCGTATCTTCACGAAGAGGCTGAGCAGCTCATGCCGGATGCCATCCCGGTCCCGTGAGAGATAACCTTCGAGTCGAGTTTCGATCTCTCTCCTGAGCTCAGAGGGTGATCTCATATGTGCTTGTGATTCGGTATTTTATATATATCTTTTCTTTTTATTCATTTAATCAGAGATTATGCTCTATAACCAACTATTGTCTGACTAAATCAGGTTCGGACTGCTATAATATCATCGTTATACGGGAACGGGTTCTGTGAGGGTTGTAGAGCCTTTCCAGGGAGATATGCACCGATCACCCGGCTCTCCCCTGCCCCCAGGCACCAGATCTTGAGTTATCAGGCTGGTGTGAAACGCCCATGAGACCGCGGGCGGTCATGAGTTCAATCAATGAGAAACTCCGGGTCACCACCCTACGGGTATGCAAAAATACCCGCTCAGAGGGTCATAATTCACCTCCGAGGCGGAACCAGCTGACTTCTGTGCGCATCTCTGAACCGCCGGTTTATAGTGCGTTCTGGAGAACTCCTGTGCCGGGCGCGTTTCCCTCCATCAGGGATAACACCAGACGTTACAGGACTATCAGGGCATATTTCGACCCCCGGGCTACTATCATGAGCAATCCTTTAACCTATCACTATCGTACACTAATACAGCATGGAATTTGTCAGATACGACATCAACAAATACTCTCCGCGGCAGATGGTGACGCTGCCCCTCGTTCTTCTCCTCATCGCCGGGATGTTGCTTGGCTATACCACGCTCACCACCGGCCTGCCCCTGCAACCGGGCATCGACTTTGCAGGAGGAACGGCGGTCACGGTCTTCACCCCTGATAGCAGAGAGACGATCGAAGCGACGTTTGCAGCATATCCACTTTTATCGGTGGGTGAAGGTATCGGTAGCGGAAAGTACATCCAGTTCGGGCCGATGGATAACGCTCAGTATCAGAGTCTGAGCGCGCTCATCAATGAGAAGTATCCTGACGCAAAGGTAGACCAGATCGGGGAGACGTTTGGAAAGGCGCTCCAGGGCCAGGCTTTCCTTGCCGTGCTCTTCTCGTTCATCGGTATGTCGATCGTGGTCCTCATTGCGTTTCGGAACCTGGTGCCGGCAGGCGCGGTCGTCCTTGCCGCCCTCTCTGATATCGTCGTCACCGCGGCAATCATGCAGATCATCGGCATCCCCCTCTCCCTCGGGACAACAGCAGCCCTGTTGATGCTGATCGGCTACTCCGTCGACAGTGACATCCTGCTGACCACGCGGGTGCTCAAGCGCAAGGGAAAACTCGAGGATAAACTCTCCGGAGCCTTCAGGACCGGGTTCATCATGACGACGACGACGCTCTCGGCGATCGCTGCAATGTGGGTCGTCTCCACAGCGGGACAGATCCAGATCATCAGCGAGATCGCAAGCGTCCTTCTCATCGGGCTCTTCGTCGACCTGATGAACACCTGGATGCTGAACGCCGGGATTCTCAAGGGATATGTCCTTCGGAGCGGGAAGAAATGAACAGAGAAGCTATCATCAATCTCATAAAAGACTGGCGGATCGCGTTATTGCTCGTGCTGGTCATCGGTGCCCTGGTCGGCATCTACCTGGCACCTCCGAATCCGGAGAGAGGTCTTGAAGGGAACCTCCAGTTTGGCCTCGATCTCGAGGGAGGTTCATGGCTACAGATGGAGTTTCAGTCTGTTGTCGTGAGTTACTCTACCGGCGGATCGGTTGAAGACCTCATAGAGAATCTCCATAAGGGCCTGGAAGCAGAGGTCATCCAGATCGATGCAGATCATATTGAGATCCGGAAAGGAGTCACCCGCGCTGATATCGAACCGATATTTGCAGCATCGGGTGCAAAGATCGTCACATACCACAAAGGCGTATCCCCGTACACCGCTGACGATGTGAAACGGATCCTGAGCAAGAAGGTGAACGCCCTCGGGATGCAGGATGCAAAGATCAACCTGCTCACACCGACAGGGAGTGAGTACCCACAGTACGTGCGGATAGAGCTCGCCGGCGTGGATATGGCGACCGCGCAGGAGATCGTCGGCAAACAGGGGATGTTTGAGATCCGGATCCAGACGACCGGGGATGAGACCGAGCACGTCCTCTTCGGGGACCAGATCACCAGTGTCGGACTGCCGCAGAAGGATCCCAAGTACCAGACATGGGGCGTCGGGTTCACGTTCTCCGATACGGGCGCCCGGGCGTTCCGCGAGGCGGCCATCGAGCACGGAGCCGTCGATAACCCTGACGCACACCATCTCGTGATGCTCCTCGACAACGAGACCGTATACAGCGCCCCCCTCTCTGGAGAACTTGCGGTCCAGATGCGGTCAGGCCCGGTCAGGTCGCTCTCGGCCACCACCGGAACAGGTGATGCCGGGCTTGAGGATGCGATGACACTCGAGATCCACCTGCGTGCCGGCGCCCTGCCGGTGAAGGTTGAGATCGTCGGATCCGGGTCAGTCCCGGCAGCGCTCGGTGAGCACTTCAAGACGATGGTTGCCCTTGCCGGGCTTCTCGCGCTGCTCACCGTAGGGGTCGTCATCTACTACCGCTATCGTGAGCCCTCGATCGTGATCCCGATGCTCGCCATCAACCTCGCCGAGATCATCATACTGCTCGGCGTCGCCCGGTTCATCCAGCAGCTGGACCTCGCATCCATAGCCGGTCTGATAGCCGTGATCGGTACCGGTATCGACCAGCTCGTCATCGTCACAGATGAGGTTCTGCATGAAGGACGTGTCCCGTCGTCAAACCTCTACATGAAGCGTTATGGGCGGGCATTTGGCATCATCGCCGTGGCTGCGGCGACGGTCATCATCGCCATGCTCCCGCTGGCGCTGATGGATCTCTCCACCCTCAGGGGCTTTGCCATCATCACCATACTCGGCACCATGATCGGTATCCTGGTCACACGGCCGGCATATGGAAAGGTAATCATGGCGATCCTCTCAAAATAACAACCCTGCAATACCTTTATTGCCCCGTTCACACACATTGTGTGAATGGGGTAATAACCTATGGGAAAACCTGTTTTGATGGACTTCTTCGCGGAATGGTGCGGCCCGTGTCACCAGCAGACACCGATCATTGATAAGCTCAAGCAGAAGATGGGCGATAAGGTTGATATCAGGAAGATCGATGTCGGGATCGATTCTGAACAGACGCGACAGTATGCTACGAAATACGATCTCCAGTTTGTACCCACGCTCGTCATCGAGAAGGACGGAGTCCTTATCCGGAAACTGGTGGGCGTCCAGAGCCTCGAGACCCTTGAGAGTATATTAGAGCCACTGATACGTCAGTGAGAGGCGGCATCACTGGCGGAACCGGCGATATCGGGGAGGGTTATGGCAGTCTGACTCTCACCCGAATGCGGTGGCAGGATCGCGCACGATGCGGTAAAAGCGATCGCGATCCACGATACATGCCGTGAGGCGCCGGAGGGGCAGGGCTGGAGTGCAGTCTGCCTGGTGCCGCCGGCCAGCACACAGTCGACAGGGTTGATATCGCTGCCCCTGCAGTACCGTTCAGGCGCATGGCTCCACCCTGACCGGATTTGAAGGCAAGATCGCTATAAGCCCGGGCGAGCCCGATCGGGCGGACCACTCACTTCTACTGCATCCCTCTCCGGGGGATCGGCAGCCACGACGGGTTTATGGGAGAGTGCCGGCCTCTCCATCCAGATCGCCCTCCCCGGGCGTGACCATCGATTGGTGCCATGCGGTCCTTGTGCATCTGCCCCGGTGCATGCACATATCCACAGGCGCGTCAAATCTTCCTGTATCATGAGTCCGGGTGGAGAAGATGCTTGATCAGGAGTTCGAACGGATAGGAAAGCGCCTCTTTCTCGAGGGGCTGGTAGGTGCGAATTTTGGGAACATGAGCATACGCTCTGAGGGGGGTTTTTATATCACCCGGAGCGGTGCCTACCTGGATGGCCGGGAGATGCCTGTGTTTGTGCCAGGAGAGGGAGAAGTGCCACCAGAGGCCTCAAGCGAGTACCGGGTCCATCGGGCGGTCTACCGAGAGGCCCCACACACCGCTATCGTCCATGCTCATCCGGTCCATGCCGTCACCGCTTCGTTTGATGCCGACCGGCTTTTGCCGATCGATAGTGAAGGCAGAATGCTCTGCCCGGAGATCCCGGTCGTCGGGGGGGAGCCGGGGTCTGACGAGATCGCCTCAAATGTTGCAGGGGCGCTTCGTGATGGGCATATCGTTATCGTCCGCGGGCACGGGACGTTTGCTGCAGGAAAGAGACTGGATGAGGCGTATATCTACACCTCGATCGCAGAGTACTCCTGCCGGATCCTCCTCCTATCGGGGAGGTTCGGGCGGGCGCTGTAACTGCTCGATCTGGCGGGTCGTCTCACGGTGAAACGCAAGCAGCATATCGCTGATAACGCCGAACATGAAGATCTGAAACCCTATGGTGATCAGGAGGACCGTGAGGATGGTGAGCGGCAGATGCTCGATATTCCTGAGCCACTCATAAACAACGTATACACCGGTGGCTCCTCCCAGGAGCGATATGAATAGCCCGATTATCCCGAAATAAAAGATCGGGTTGTTCATCTTTGCGAGGCGGTATATGGTCGAGAAGATCCTCACGCCGTCCTGGAAGGGATCGAGTTTGGTGACCGTGCCCGGTCTTGAGAGATACCGGATCGGGACGACTGTGATATGCTGCCCGTTCCTCACCGCCTCGACCGCCATCTCCGTCTCGATCTCAAATCCCGCCTCTTTGAGGGTCATCTGCCTGATCGAGTGGAGGGTAAAGGCACGGTAACCGGAGAGGATATCGCGGAGATCTCGCCCGTGGGCGATCTTGAATGTCAGGTTGAGGATCTGGTTTCCAAGAAGGTTGAGCCGCGTGAACGCCTCCGCATCCGGGTTGACCAGGCGGTTGCCTATGACGTGATCAAACCCGAGGGCGAGCGGATCGAGCATCGCTTCAGCATCATCAGGGGCGTAGGTGCCATCACCGTCGAGCATAAGCACATATGGCCTGTCGATAATCCTCACGGCCTCGATGATGGCGTTGCCCTTCCCCCTCCCGGTCTGCGTCCGGACAGTCGCCCCCGCGGCCCGTGCGATATCCGGGGTGCCATCGGTGCTGTTCCCGTCCATGACGAGGATGTGTTCAAAACCCCGATCCTGAAACTCCCTGACCAGGTCACCGATCGTCGGGGCTTCGTTTAACGTAGGGATAAAGATACATACCTCACCTCGCTCGATCTTCATCTTCATATAGGCAGGAGACCCCGGCCTTCAAGCCGGAGAGGAATGCCGTCTGCCTGTCCCGGCATACCATTCTGTTCTCCACGCGATTCTGGTCTGGATTGTACAATCCTCGATTCTGGCATTTTGTGTCACCCGCTTTCCGGTGCCATAACTATGCAGGGATACGCGGTTTTTCAAGGTACCCCCGATATAGGTCAGTCCATACTTAATATGGTGAACCAGTGTTCCTCGTGTCAGTCCCATCGACCGCGTTCCTCCATACGGTTTTCTGATTCCTCCCTTCTCTGGTTGGAACCGGTGCAATTGCCTGCGATGTACACGGATCGGAGTCCAGTAGTACAGACCGATCTCGGTGGGTCGTTTCGCACCGGAGATGTCGGCGGCCATTACCCACGCATCAACAGCATGAGAGGAGAATGTCTTCTTGTCCTTCTGGCTGGATTTCTTCAAACCAAACCGGTCCCGGAGTTCTTTGGTCTCGTATCCTGTGCGAAGATAGAGGTCAAGACCAAGTGCCCGGATCGCAGTATAGAACCATCTTTTCCCCACCTCCAGCGGAGAGAAGTTCTTGTTCCACCGGCGACAGTTCTTTTTCGAGACTGCTGCAACATCCTCGACAACCACATCCGTGATCGGCAGGATCTTCTGTAACTGTTCAATGATTCGGATCTTCGCGTTCCACCGGGCAAACGTGCTCGGAGGTATAAATTTCCGGTCACTCAACCGGTTGTTGAATCGGGCCGGACGACGCCAACACTTCCGGTGTCTCCTGGCACGCCGCATCGTCCTTCGTGTTTCTACTGCATTTGTTACATGCTTTGGTGCCTCAGACATGCCGTTCAAGGCGGTCTCTTTAGTACCGACCACAGACCAGCCCTCAAACGAACTACCCGGGTCGATCCCGACAACCAGCTGCTGGTTATCAGGTTGTACGTCATACATCAGGATGATGCAGAAGATGCCAAGTTTGTTCCAATACGGTCGTGCTTTCCCCTGCTTGAGGAGTAAACGAGCACGTTTTGGCGTCGTCGGCATCAACGGTCTTCTATGAGTATCCAGAACTGGAACTCTCATGGTATTCCTTCCACCCGGTCAAACCGGGGTAACATTTCCCTTCGGAGTTGCGAAACAGGCTTAGTACCAAAAGGTACGTCGGGTTCGGCGTGCCCAGAAGAGGGACAGGCTAGGGAAACACCCATCCGTTCTTGTAGCCCAAAACGCTGCTGCAATTTCTTGCCTCCTAGTCTAACTGTTTTGTCCTGTTTAGCCGTTCACAAGCCCCTCCCTTCAGGGAGGGGTAGTTGACCGGTATACTATTATTCGATCTGGTGGTATAAGGGCTTTGTATGCACATAGCCAAACCGGGGCTCCGCATCCTTGGCATCGCAGAGAGCTATTCGGGGCGGGAAGAGTCCACAATCGCCGGTGTTGTTATGCGAAAGGATCTCCTGATCGATGGGGTGGCTTTCGCCCGGGTGACGGTCGGGGGGTCGGATGCAACCGATGCTATAATCAGGCTCTTTAATAGACTCGGACGCCGGGACATCAACCTCATGATGATCAGCGGGAGTGTCATCGCCTGGTACAACATCATCGATCCAGTGGTGGTGCAGGATGCGACCGGACTTCCCGTCATCGTCACCACCTATGAGGAGTCAGAGGGGCTCGCAGAGGATATAATCCGCCACTTCCCCGGCGATACCCGGAGACTCGCGGCATACCAGCGGCTCGGTGACCGGATTTCCATACGGCTCCACACAGGATACGACCTCTTCATCCGCCCCTATGGCATCCCCCCTGAAGATGCCAGGAGGCTCTGTAACGACGTCACGTACGAAGGCCGGGTGCCCGAACCCGTCAGGGTGGCCCGTCTCATTGCTCGTGGACTCATTCGGTCAGGGTTGCCCTGACAACCATGACTGTCGATATCGCGTGATCGACGACATAGGAACTGACGCTCCCGAGGAAGAAGCGGTCGAGCCGGCCCCTGCCGTGCGATCCGACAACAGTCAGGTCGGCGCCGAGTTCCTGCGCCAGTGCGATGATCTCCGCCCCGGGGTGACCCCGGCGCTTGTGTGGGGTTATCGTGAGGCCGGTGGCGGCAGCCCGGCGCTCGGTATCAGCAAGGATCTCGTCGGCCTCGCGCTCGAGTGAATCGAGAACCGCCTGCTGGGCGATGTCAGGGGGCTCGAGATTATTGAGTATCATTGTCGGGTATACGCCGGTCTGGACGACATGCACGGCATGCGCGGAAGCCTGCATGGCGCTGGCGAGATCCAGTGCCTCTTCAAGCGCCCGGTGACCGATCTCAGACCCATCCACCGCTACAAGTACCGTTTTGAACATAGAGAACTTAGAGGTGTTCTAACAGAAATATATGGTCTATGAGACAGTCTCCTCATGCTACAGTCGCATCCTCTGAGATCACTTTCCGGGTCTCTTTATCGATGATCTTCACAGCAATCTTTTCGCCCGGGCTGAAAGTTCTATCAGAGAGATCTACCTCTATCTCCTCGCCGGGGTTCCAGTAGTCGTCACAGCATCCTGGCCCCTGGATATACCGCACCCCATAATGGTGCGACGAGATGAGGTAATAGCCGTTCAGGGTCTCGACGGTGACGACCAGCTGGTCGTTCCTGTACACGGTTGCCTTCAGGTCATCGTTCTTGTATGCCGTGCTGCCGTTGTTGAGGAGAAAGATCCGGCTTGCATACGTCAACTCCCCGGTCTCGGTGCTGGTGTGGAGGATACCGGTGATGATGATCGGCGGTTGTGCAGGCTCCGCCCACGACCAGGTGGGGATCATCCCGAGCACCATCAGCAGAACGAGAGCGGCGAGGATGATGGTGAGGGCGACCATCAGGAGGGTGGCGTGCGTATGTGAAAGCGCGCGCTCATCCCGGACAATACTGGTTAGAGGAGGCGTCGATGGTCGTGCCTTCGCCTCAGAAGCAGATTGTCGGGACCTAATACAGCATCCCGTACCCCTGCTGACCCCGGGCCGCGTTCCACCCGGAGATATGCCCCTGTTCTGCTCCCCATAACGGGTCTTTCCTGTATATACTGCTCCGGATCTGGCCCGATCTCTCGCGGAGGGGATATGGGAGGTCGGCGGTCGGCGATCCCGTATCCGGGTTTTCTGGTGCAGGCGGGGTCGAACCCCGATCGGGGATCTCCAGTGATCGGACGATCAATCCCCTCACCGGTGGAGGAGGAGTGGTCGTGTGAGGGGTTCTCTCTCCCATAGCGATGCCAGCATCACCGATATCTGGTTCCTCCCTCCCGGGAATAGGAGCTGCATTCTCCGCTGCCTGGATGGAGTACCGGATTTCGCGGCTGGAAAAGAGAATCTTTACATCGCTCATTCTACGCTCCTGATCTGTCCGGGGGCTCCTGGTCTCCGTCCATACCCGGTCGGCCGCGCACGCCGGACATTCACCCTGAGGAGAGGTCAGCCATAGTCCAGATAAACATTCCGAAATAAATTGAGGATGTGTCGGGGAGGAAAGGAAATATAATTCAATATCTATCGATCACTGCGGAAATATCCGTTTATGTGCGCCAGGAAAAGTACTTCACGGGTCGTCTGCGCGCCGCCCAGCCCGTGCACCCGAAACCCGGAATGCATCACAGACCATACCTGCGGCAATGGCGGCTTTCTGCTGCTCTCAAAGGGTCGCCCCTCCCCGACCGGGCAGAGCGATCCGCGTTCTAACGCTTTAAAGCCGGCCACCCACTGACAGCCAGGAAGTTTGCCATCCGGCACCTCTCTCATCACCAGGTCAATCCTCTGGTGAACCGGGGAGGGGTCGTGCATACCAGATGCCGCCAGAGAGATGGCCACACACGCTCCGTTCGGGCAATCACAGGGTAGCCGGCGCATGATGTATCATCCGGTCCATCCTGGATACCCGCCTTACCCTGAGGGAAGCAGGGTTATCGAGGCGGTGTCTGCGCAGCACGGAAGAGGAGACTGCCAGATACCGCCAGAGATCTACGCGGCGCTCGTTCGGAGGGCGACTTCCGGACAATGCCGGCATACCTTCCGAAACCCGGGCTTGCAGGGAGTCAGGATCGTCAACGTCACCCTGCATAACCGCGCCCGTGTCTTCTTACCGTCATGCTGCTCACCGCGTTCATCGGTGTGGAGGCAGGCGCGCCGGAAGCGGTCATCAACGCCACCGAACTTACGGTGATGCGTACCGGGGCGGCAAAATACCTCGCACCCCGGTCTCATAGGGGTCAGGCGACAGACCGAAGACCTGGTCGCCTGACGATCGCAGCGCTAACGCCAGTCAAGAATATCTCCGACTCGATGGGACGGAAAAAAGAACGGGGGGGGTCGCAGGATCCTGCCCCGGTGTGTGAGGATCTGTCACTCCTCTTCCTGAGGCCGGGCGAAGGCTTTCCAGACTTTCTCCCGGTAGACCGGACCGCTGTTGTAGGTACAGAACGGGATCAGGCGGCCATCGGGGGTCGCATAGTGAATACAGCACCGTTGCACACGCGAAAGGTCGTAGTTATGACAGTCCATGAAATGCATCGTGCCGATGAAGAGAGCGTTCCAGTGGAACTCCCGCAGTGCTTCGAAGTCCTGCGACAGGAGAGTTTTACCGATCAGTTTCAGGAACTCCCCTGTATTCTTCTGCTCTGCATTCCTTGTGGAGACGTAGAGATCCTTAACACCCTCGACGAGAGTCATGTATTTGTTGATCGATCCGCCTTTCGAGAATTTAGTCGCCATCTTATCGACAGATTCAAAGAATGCGTCGATATCCAGCATCCTGTTGATCGGAACCATCCCCTCGTCAGTGACAAAGACGTAGGTCGCTGCGCCGCAGTGCTGGTGCGTGGTAAACATAACCTGAGGTTTGCCGGTATACGCCTCAACCAGTCTCGATATCGGGACAACACAGGGCACCGGGTAGAAATAATCTTTCTTGATTATACCGTCCGTCTGCTCCTCGATCCGATCCGCAAGTCCTGGTATGGTAATGCGCTCTTTCCGGACATCATCCTCGCTTGCCGCCCCGGTGAACGCAACCGGCTGGAAGTTGACGCCCCTGATGGTCTCGATGTGTTCTGCGGCATACTTGATGATGGCACCCACTTCGTGGTCGTTCCTACCGTTGATGACCGTAGGCACCAGGATCACTCCCATGCCGATCTTCTCACAGTTTGCAATGGCCCGCCGGTCGCTTGCAATCTTCGAGTTGGTCTCCCGTGTAACCCCATCAAAGTGCAGGTAGACTGTAGATAAGCCAGCCTCTTTCAGTTCGACGATATAATCAGGATCCTGCGCAATTCGAAGGCCGTTCGTTGCAACCTGCACCTGATAGAGCCCGAGCTCTTTTGCTTTCCTGATAATTTCGGGGAGATCATCGCGCATCGTCGGTTCACCGCCAGAGAACTGGACAGCGAGGACCGGCACAGGTCTTTCTGCGCGCAACATGCGCATCATATCGACAACCTGATCAAAAGTAGGTTCATAGACGTAGCCACATGCCTGTGCATTCGCAAAACAGAAGTCGCAGTTAAGGTTACACCGGTTCGTCAGGTCGATATTGGCAAGCAACGTCATTGACCGGTGATTCGGACAGATGCCGCAATCGTTCGGGCATCCGGCCGGTGAAACAGTCGTATGGGGATTTGAGATCCCATTTCCGATGCACTCGTAGGCATCAAACCTCCGGTACATATCTGCGTCCGACCAATATAGGGCGCGGTACGTGCCGTGTTCCGGGCAGGTGCGGACCACCCAGACCTTCCCCTCCTCCTCGACGATATCGGCATCAAGCACGATACCGCACACAGGACAGAGGCTCTTTGTCTTCTTTATCAGCATTCATTCACCCAAGCCCATCATTTTTTTCGCATTCCATATTTCGACACTTTAATCTTTATAATTACTGATTGTACTGAATATTGACGCCTGAGAATACAGTCATAGGGCACTGGATCTTTTCCCTGCTTGCAGCACTGTGGATCATGATCCCGGCATACGTGCCGAATTCAGCAGCTGCTGCCCTCGGTGGCGGAACGCCCATCGACCTGGGGAGGGAATGGAGTGACGGTAGAAGGATCTTTGGCGACGGCAAGACATACCGGGGGTTTTTTGGTGGCGTGCTCTGCGGAGTGCTTGTGGGTCTTATCGAGATCTCTGTCCGATCCTCATTCGGCCTGACCGCGCTCCCCCGGCATACGGTCCTCTCTGTTATACTGCTTGCAACAGGCGCGCTCCTGGGCGACCTCGCGAAGAGCTTCTTGAAGCGAAGGCTTGGTAAAGAGCGAGGCGAATCCTGGCCCCTGGCTGACCAGTATGATCTGGTTATAGGTTCTTTTCTTCTCATCCTCCTGGCCTGCCCCGGGTGGTTGTTTGAGAATATTACCTTACCCATAGCGGCCTGGATCGTCATCATCACACCACTCCTCCATAGAGTGGTGAACATTATAGGCTATTACATCGGAGTAAAAGAAGTACCATGGTAAATCCAATCGCAACATTGTTACTTGAGAGCGGGGCCATCGAGTTTGGAGATTTCCTCCTCGCATCGGGAGCACGGAGCACCTACTACATCGATATCAAGGCTGCAACCACAAATCCCGTCGTCCTTGCGGCGATAGGTAAGGCCATTGCCGGGACGTGGGAGTTTGAGGTGGTAGCCGGGGTGGCGGTCGGTGCCGTACCGATCGCCGTCGCCGTCTCGCTTGCAAGCGAGAGGCCGTACGCGATCGTCCGAAAAGAGGAGAAAGATCACGGCAAAGCCGGAACGATCATCGGTGATGTGAACGGCAGGGATGTACTCCTGGTCGAGGATGTGACCACGTCCGGGGGAAGCGCTCTCTACGGCCTTGATGCCCTGCGCGCAGCGGGCGCGCGTGTCGACCGGGTGGTGACCGTCGTAGACCGGGAAGTGGGCGCAGGCGATGCACTGGCGAAGAAAGGCGCATCCCTCTCGGCGCTTGTGCGGGTCGGTGAGCTACTGAACGGATAAGCATTTTTTAGAAGCGGGCGAATAGATGGATATGAAAGTTCTCGTTGTAGGTGGTGGTGGCAGGGAGCATGCGATCACCAGAGCGCTTTCCTGCAACAGTGGCGTGAAGATATTTTCTGTTATGGCACGAAGAAACCCCGGGATAGCACAGGTCTCAGAACGGGTGCTCCTCGAGAAGATCACCAGTATCCCGGAGATTGTGAGATTTGCCACCGAGAACAGGCTCGACGCTGCCGTCATCGGACCGGAGGCGCCTCTTGAGGTCGGTATCGTCGATCATCTCGAGGCAGCAGGGATACCCTGCATGGGGCCGGGGCGTGCGGCAGCCCGGATCGAGACAGATAAGGCGTTCTGCCGCCGGTTGATGGAGCGGCACAATATCGCAGGTTGTCCGGAGTATCGTGTCTGCCATGACCCCGGGGAGGCGCGGCAGTTCATTGAGGACTACGGCGGAGATCTTGCAATCAAGCCCATCGGGCTCACCGGTGGAAAAGGTGTGCGGATCATGGGCGAGCACGTCGATGCAGCAGGAGCGATCGAGTATATCGAGCAGATCGGCGGAGATGTTGTCCTTGAGGAGCGGTTGATCGGGGAGGAGTTCACCCTCCAGGCGTTCGTCGATGGCAACCACCTGGTGCCCATGCCGCTCGTCCAGGACCATAAACGCGCGTATGAGGGGGATGTCGGGCCGAACACCGGCGGGATGGGCTCGTACTCCATGGCCGACCATATGCTCCCCTTCGTCTCCCGATCTGACTACAGAGAAGCGCTCAGGATTATGGAGGAGACGGTTGCGGCCATGCGCGAAGAAGGAACACCGTACCGGGGGATCCTCTACGGTCAGTTCATGAATACGCGCGAAGGGCCAAAAGTCATCGAGTTCAACGCACGCTTCGGGGATCCGGAGGCCATGAATGTGCTCTCACTCCTGGAGTCGGACTTCTCGGAGATCATCACCCATGTCATACAGGGAGATCTCGCATCATCAGACGTCAGATTCGTCAATGAAGCGACAGTCTGCAAGTACCTCGTTCCCGAGGGGTATCCTGATGCTCCGGTGGCGAATCAGCCTCTCACCATCGGGGATTATGGCAGTGCCCTCCTTTACTACGCAAACGTCAAAGAGCAGGATGGAGCACTTTATACCCTCACATCGCGGGCGCTTGCATTCGTCGGGAGAGGCGCGACCCTTGATGAGGCTGAGGCCATCGCCGAGAAGGCGGCATCCTCAGTCTCCGGGCGTGTCTTTTATCGCAGGGATATCGGCACCAGGGATACCCTCGAAAAACGATGCCTGCACATGAAGGAGATCGCATGAAGAAAGATTTTCTCGCATTCACCGATATTGATGAGCATGAACTTGAGAGTATCATAGCCGATGCGGTGCGCCTCAAACACCTGAAGTCTGCCGGAACCGCACATGAGCTCCTCAGAGGAAAGAGCCTTGCGATGATCTTTGAGAAGGCATCCACCCGCACCCGGGTCTCGTTTGAGGTGGGGATGACCGATCTCGGCGGTCATGCGCTCTTCTTAAACCCCCAGGATCTGCAGCTCGGGCGGGGGGAGGAGGTCAGGGATACAGCACGGGCGCTTGCCCGCTACGTCGATGCGGTGATGATCCGGGCATACCGGCACGCCAACGTCGAGGAGTTCGCCCGCTACTCGACCGTCCCGGTCATCAATGGCCTATCTGATGCACAGCATCCCTGCCAGGTTCTGGCCGATATCATGACCCTCACCGAGCGGTTTGGCGATCTCCGTGACCTGAGGCTCGCATGGGTCGGGGACGGCAACAACGTCTGCAACTCGTGGATACTCTCCTCATCCCTGACCGGCATGGAGATCGTGATTGCAAGTCCTCCGGGCTACCAGCCAGATGGGAGACTTATCGATCAGGCACGGGCTGCGGGCGGCAGGGNCAGGGTCGTCACAGACCCGGAAGAAGCGGTCAGGGATGCCGATATCCTCTACACCGATATCTGGGTATCCATGGGCGACGAAGAGGAGCGTGCCGAGCGCCTGAAGGCTCTCAGGCACTACACCATAGATACACGCCTCCTCGCGCAGGCACCACCCGGCGCCCTCGTTATGCACTGCCTCCCCGCCCACCGGGGGGAGGAGATCACCGATGAGGTGATGGAAGGACCACAGAGCATCGTCTGGGATCAGGCCGAGAACCGGCTCCACGCACAGAAGGCACTCCTCGTGCGGATGATCGCCGGCGATATACCTATCCCTTGAGTGGGACAGAGGGAATCACTTTTTTTAGTCCGGGGCGCAGGGTTCGGGCGTACGAGATGGCGCCTGGCGTCTCCTGACAGAAGTTCTGGCCCGGCCCCTCAGGCCGGATGTTTGAAAAAAGGTGTTATTCGCTGACAAATTCCTTGAGTTGTGAGAAGAGGTATTCCTGTACCTCTTCGACGACCTCCCGCCTGCCGCGGAATGCCAGCAGCTCCCTCGTATCCCCGTCCATGTTTGCAAACGAGAGTTTCTGCGGCCGCCGTACCACCTCCACATCGTATTTTTCTACGACATCATAGAGCATCTTCCTGGGTACGCCGGGGGGGACGAGCAGATCAAACAGTTCTTCTTCAGCCATCGTATCAGATCCTACTTTCCTATTTTGATCCGGCGAGACATAATACATGCCCCATCCCGCACCCCGCCGAGCGGGGCTTTTGGCTTTCCAAGAGAGTTCATGCACCGGCCCATCAGGGCCGCCCCCCGGGCCAGGCCGTCGTCCACAAAGACCAGGTGGTCATTTGGTTTATCGTAGAGGTTCCGTTCGGCAACACCTGCAAGGATATACTCAGGTTTCCTCCCCGATATCGCCGCCCGGCCGGTGAACCCGATCGACGAGTTCGGCGGAACCATCCCGCTCTCGATGGTGACATCGATGAGCCGGAGTGCCATCTTTGCGCAGACCCGGTCGATGACCTCGGTCAGCATACCCATCCCATGCTTCTCGTAGATCTCGTGCCCGATCTCCCCGAGGATCGGTGTATCGCTACCGTTGACACCACAATCGCACCCGATAAGGGCGATGCCTGACTCAGCAGCTATATCCGCGCAGACCGGGACCCGCCCGAACCGCGTCCGGTCGGAGGGGACGATCCTGATATCGATATGCTCATGGCACCGCTCAACATACTCATCGACAGCGGAGCGCTTCCTCCCCCCGAATGGGCTCTGGATACTGTGGTCGCCAAAGAGGTCGAGGGCTGTCCCCTTATTCCCCTTCACAAGCCCGGTGCCCTGAACGATGGCATCGGGTATGGC
>JGI24710J26742_10001525_pt1 | contig 21254 bp, 19 predicted proteins | sample BioPla2DNA2_FD_26742 | JGI IMG/M metagenome (IMG submission 26742) | reverse complement strand
AAGGCAATACGCCGATGTGATGGAATTGGCAGACGTAGTGGACTCAAAATCCACCGGTGGCAACACCGTGCCGGTTCGAGTCCGGCCATCGGCACCATAACAGATACCGTAATTGATACAATCGTGTCAGTTACGGTATCTGCTTTTTTACGCCCTTTTACTGGAAACAAGGCATTTCCCTAAACTTTGCAACGCATTTTTGAATGCTGTTTCCATTATGCTGTGGTTTGATCCGGTGTGCTGTACCTGCAACCACTGCATATTGTGCTTTCAATTCGTTAAATAACCGCTATTCGTTATACAGCCGATACCAATAAAAACATCCACCCAGAATTGTGCAGCTTAGCTACTTGCAATTTCTGGGCGGCAGAGTTAACATCACACACACTTTTGAGGAGGGTGATGTTATGAGTGTTTTGGAAGATTTCTGGTACGGCAATCTTGACCCGGCAGAGTACGATGCCAACCCCAGCAAGGAATACAAGGAACTGGTGCGGCTGATCAGCCGAAATGAAGAAAAGCTGTTGGCAACCATGACCGAAGAGCAGAAGGATTTGTTCTCCCGGTATACAGACTGTATCCGTGAACATCAGGCCATGGCCGAGTGCCTACTGTTCCGGAACAGCTTCCGCCTTGGCGGCAGAATAATGCTGGAAGTAATGAGAGGCGGTGCCGGGGATGAATAAGTATATCGCGGCACTGAAGAAGTATGTGGCAGAAAACCCGCCCAACTACGGTAGTGATGCCCAGTCCGTTCTGGAGATGCTCTTCACGTATTACCATGAGTGTAACAACACCGACACCGATGCCGTCAAGGCTGCCTTTGAGGATCTGTACCAGCGGATGCACGGTATGCCCCTCCGGGAGATGGATCGGATCGTGGATGCTGTCTGTACCCTCTGCCGGGAGCATGAGAAGGCCGGCTTTGTGGAGGGCGTGAAGATCGGAATACAGTTGGAACAAGAAATAATATAGTGCCAGTGAACTCCCTGCTGTGGAACAAACGGTGGGGAGTATTCTTATTTCCTGAAATGTAAACTTTGTATTAATACAACATTTTAATGCTACATATATATTGACAATACTACATTTTTGCGTTATCTTATACGCAGAGAGGAGGTAGGGGTATGAAGACCTATAGTGTGAAAGACATAGCGGAGATGCTGAATACCAACCCAGAGACGGTGCGTCGCTGGATTCGGGACAAGAAGCTGGATGCATCCATCGAATCAAAGAAGGGTGGCCACATTGTCTATGAAGCCGCACTGCAGGAGTTTCTGAGATCCTCCCCTAAGTATGCTGCGATTGCTAAAACCTCGATTGCGGGGGCAGCTGTTCTGTCTACCGTAGTAGTGGGCGGCCTTGTAGCAGCCCAGAAGCTAATAGATCTTGAACAGTTGAAAAAAGCCCGTATTTCCACACAGGATGTTATCGTGTTCCTCCGTGGCGAAATTCAGAAGAGCCAAGATGCCATAAAAAGTAAGGAGGCAACCATTCATCAGCTGCAGCAGCAGATTGCAGCCGACCAATCGCAAATATCCGAATATCAAAAGCTGATCGATAGTCTGTCAAGAGATAAGGAGGATGTGCATGAATGAGAACGATCAAAAAGTAAAAGCTGAAGAAACTGTCCAAGTGGATCAGAATGTGGAGTCCGTAGCGGAAACTAAAAAAGGGTTTCTCGCCTGGATTAGATCCCACAAAACAGAACTGATTCTTGCAGGTGTCAGCATCACTACCATCATCGGAGTTATCCTTGGACTCAAAAACAAGGAGGCACTCGCCGAGTTGTGGGCCGTGCTTTCAAAAAGCATTACAAAGGCTCCCACAGAAACGGTAGCAACCGTATCCGTAGCAACTGCTACACCGGTTCTGGAAACCGTAGTCTCCACAAGAGCATATACTCCCCCAACAGAAGCCTTTGACGTAAGCAGACATATCCGTACGATGGCTGAAGGCTGGCATCATTCGGCGGAAAAGGCTGCTGAAGCGGCAGCTTTGGGTATTGAACTGCTGCCAAACCAAACGCTGGTCGGGCCCTATACGAAGGGTGCTGCCTGACGGAAGGTCACGGAATGGCTAAAGATAAAAAGAAACAAAAAAGCATAGTTGACCGAATCACCTATGCGTATATACGCAAAATTAAGAAGTGGATGTTTTGCCCTGCCTGTCAGCAGGGTAAAATGACCATTAACAAAAAGTCGACTCTGTGGACCTGTGAAGATTGTGGGTATCGGCTGTCCGCTGATGAATTTGAGGATGATTATGTATTCTGGTTCTGTGACGAGTGTAATACCTACCTGAATAACCAGGATGGATTTGATCGCCGCGCCAGCAGACATATCTGCCGTAATTGCGGATATGAGAACGATACCACCTTTGATAATGTAAAGGGCATCTGTACTGACTGCGGGAAGATAATCCCTGATCCCGACGGCACTCTGTGTGCTGATTGCAGACAGGAGCGTCGCCGGAAAGCGAAAGAATGGCTCGTTACCGCAGGTAAGGTTGTTGGCGTTGTGGCGGCGGTAGCTGGTACTGTTTACTTAGCATCACAATCCGATGGTAGAGAAAGTGGCAACTATACTCCGCTCTTTAGTGGAGACGAAGGTGAGGAGGATGCAAAGATGAGATTTGATTATGTTACAGATTATTGGATCGAGACAGCATCGGAAGATGAATTGCGCTCCGTTGAAGACGAGATGAGAGCAGAACTGGATTCGCTGGATTATGATTCCGACGAATATCTGCAGCTTGATCTCAAACGCATCGATGTAGTGAATGCAATAGCCAGCAGATTTCCACTCAACCTCCCTAAGCGGGAGCATGGCTGGTACCTTCCCAACGATGACTAAAAACTAACCGACAAAAACAAATTCCTCACACCTGGGGCAACCGGGTGTGAGGCTTCTTTGTTGTGGGCGCTATTTAGATTTTCTTGAAGGCATCCTCGCCAGGGATGAGGCCAAGACTGGAACCACAATCCCAACTGACATGGATGGTGCCCATATCGTCCACCCAGCAGACAGTGCCTTGACAGCCGGGAACCAGCTTCCGGTTATAGGGATCGTCCATATGGATCAGTTCCACCCGTGTGCCGGCAGGGTACTCTTCACGGAGCCTCTTTAGCTGCCATTCCTTTATCATTTTCATACCTTCACCTCCTGTTCTGCGCCGTTTTTGAAATGGAATACCAGACGGTCGTCAGAAAATACTGTCACATAGTCAATGACCGTATTCCACAGCGGTTCAGAAAAGGCAATCTGCAGCATATCCAATTCCTCCAATGCAAACAGGCAACCGCCTATGGCATCGGCCTGTATTTGCCGCCGTTCCCTTTGCTGTTGCAAGGCATCGTACCGGGACTGGAGATTCTCATATCGTCCTACCAAAGAATTGTACTGATCAATGTATGCTGCTTGGGATTTGGCATGGGTGGCATTTTCGAAGACCTGCCGGGAAGATGGCCCCAAGAGAACTTTCGAAGCAAGTATTAACGCCGATGTTGTAAAAAAGACTTTAAAACAGATTGAAAGTGCCCGGCGGATGCGAAAACACCGCAATCCCGATAATTGGGATATCCAGACCGAGTTTGATGAATGGCAGTTCGCCATGAACCGTTGGCGCAAGAAATACCAATCCGGCGGAATCTCCGCAGAGCAGTTTCTGGCATGGCTTGAAGAGCATAGATCGTATACTGAGGACTGGGATTACGAAGAAAACTATATTTGATGAAAATTCCGCACGACTGACCACCGTGCGGAATTGTTTTAATTTCGTTTTTATTCTCGCACACATTTATTTAATAAGTGTGTGCGAATTTTAGTTGCTTTTTTGCCGGTGAATGGATATAATAAAATAAGAACACACAGAAACTATAAGTGTGAGTGAATTTTATGTAGAAAGTGGGTGATTGCGTGGATATTCGTGCAGCCGCAAGGGATGTAATCGAGAGCAAGGGTGGCATTGCAAAATCCGCTGATTTTGTAGCGGCAGGAATCCGTGCAGTCGATGTTGTTGGTCTGTGCAATGCCGGTTATCTGGATCGTGTGCGGCATGGGTATTATCAGATGGCAGAGCAGAGTGATGCGACAGAGGAACAGATGCTGGCAACGCTGATTCCTCAAGGCATCGTATGCGTTGAGTCTGCACTGTTCCATTACGGATACAGTGACTTTGCCCCGCGTAAATGGTCCATTGCTGTACCCCGCTCCGTATCCAGAGCAAAACTGGATGTGGATGCCCTGCCGGTGCAACCCTATTTTGTTCAGCAGGATCTGTATGAACTGGGGAAAACTACCGGGGACTTCCATGGCGTTACGCTCCCTGTCTATGACAGAGAGCGCACGATTTGTGATTGCTTCAAATACCGTTCCCGGCTGGATACGGAACTGTTTTCCAAGGCACTGAATGCTTATGCGAACGATCCAAATAAGAATCTGAGCAATCTATCCATATATGCCAAAAAGCTGCGGGTTTATAAAAAAGTAATCGAACTGATGGAGGTGCTTCTCAATGGCTGATATGGCAGCGTCCGTACTGGCAAGACTGAAGAACAAAGCAGCGGCAAGCGGGAGAAGTCATCAGCTGTGCCTGCAGCTCTTTTGCCAGGAAGAATTCCTGCGCCGTCTGGAGAAATCCAAATATGCCGAGAATTTTGTTCTGAAAGGTGGCTTGTTCGTATATGCGGTTACGGATTTTGACAGCCGGGTGACCGTGGATGTGGACTTCCTGCTTCGCAAGGTTCCAAACACTCCGGAGCAGGTAAAAGCAGTGCTGGAGGAGATCATTGCCGTTCCCAGCGAAAATGATTTTGTGACCTTTGAGATCAAGAGCGTTGCGCCGATCGCCGTTACAAAAAAATATGCCGGTGTGGGCGCAACGGTTGTGGCCAGGATCAAAAATACCCGGACGCCCTTTGGTATTGACTTCGGTATCGGCGATGTCATCGTTCCAAAACAGGAAAAGCGGAAGATCCCTACCCAGCTGGAAGGGTTCGATGCTCCTGTGGTCAATACATACTCCCTGGAGACCACCATTGCAGAAAAGCTGGATGCAATTCTGAATCTGATGGAGTTCTCCAGTCGCATGAAGGATTATTACGATATTTATTATCTGGCCAATAAGTTCGACTTTGATGGAGCGGTGCTGACGGAGGCTCTCAGAAAGACCTTTGCCAACCGCAGCCATATCTTTACCGTAGCACAATTTGAGCAGATCGTTGCCTTTGATGGCGATGATGCCATGCAGAAAAAGTGGCGGGTATTCTGCCGGAAAACAGATATCAAAACCGATGACTACAGCACGGTGCTGCAAACGATCAAGGTGTTCCTTACAAAACCTTTCACCGCAGCAGTAAACGGTGGATCATTTAATGAGAAGTGGTTAGTTTCGGTGGGTGATTGGATTTCCGAGTGAGCAAGAAGCAATATGTCCGTTTTATTGCACACCAATAATTGTATAAAAAGAAAAAGGATAGAAGAGGTGGCGCCTATGCCAAGGTTTTTGGATTTGTTCGCCGGTGCCGGTGGACTGTCTGAGGGCTTTATCCAGGCAGGATACTCGCCGGTTGCCCATGTGGAAATGGATGTTGCAGCGTGCTATACACTGAAAACACGAGCAGCATTTCATTGGCTGAAGGCCAATGGAAATATTGAACTATACAATCAGTATCTGCGTGGCGAGATGACCCGAAATGAGTTTTACGCTCATATTCCGCAGACTGTTTTGGATACTGTTTTGAATTATGAAATATCCAACGATACGATTCCAGAGATTTTCAAAAAGGTAGACCAACTGCTTGGCAGCCAGAAGCTGGACTTAATCATTGGTGGTCCCCCCTGTCAGGCATATTCACTGGCTGGTAGATCCCGCTCCGAAACCAAGATGGTGGGCGACAAGCGGAATTACCTGTACAAACATTATGCAGAATTTCTGCGGAAATACCGGCCAAAGTATTTTGTATTTGAAAATGTTTTGGGTCTGCTGTCTGCAAAGGACGAGGACGGCACTCTGCATTTTGACAATATGCAGAAATTGTTCCATGAGTATGGGTACAGCACCGAGTTCCAGCCGCTGAATGCATCCGATTATGGTGTACTGCAAAACAGGAAAAGAATTATCCTCATCGGAAAACTCGGCAAAGATGAAAAAGGTTTTTATCCTGAAATCGCAAAACTCACCAGTGTTCATAAAGTTGGCGAACTCTTCTGTGATCTTCCGTCTATTCAGGCCGGCGGTGGCACCGTCAAGCCTGTAGGAACCAATCCGTACAATGGAAAATATCTGGCTGCCGCAGGAATCAAAGAATATGATACCGAGCCTGTCACTTTCCATCAGGCAAGGCCGCATACCAAGCAGGATCTGGAAATCTACAGAATTGTGGTGGATACATGGAATAAAACAAAGACCCGTGTAGCATACACCGATCTGCCTGAACATCTGCGAACGCACAACAATACCAAATGTTTCCTTGATCGCTTCAAAGTTGTTGCCGGAAATCTAACCTGTGCGCAGACTGTTGTTGCACATATCTGTCGTGATGGACATTACTATATTCATCCGGACATAAAACAAAATCGCTCATTGACTCCCCGGGAAGCCGCAAGAATTCAAACTTTTCCGGATAACTACTATTTTGAATCCGCCTCCGGAAAACCGTCCCGGACTCTCGCATACAAACAGATTGGTAATGCAGTACCTGTTAGACTGGCAAATTGTATAGCAACTGCATTAATGGAACTATTTGCAAAGGAAGATGAAAATGGCTAAAAATCAAACCCTTGACGATTTTTACAAAAGCTTCAGAGAAGAAATCCTTTGTGCCAGCGATACCGAAACCAGCGGTTGGACCACCGATGATTTCCTGACCGCCGTTATGCTGGAATACTTGGAAGAGGCTGGTGAGGTTACAGACCCTGTCATATGCCCCTTCCGGGATCGCGGTTTGCAGATGAATGCATACGCATTTTCTGAAGACTTTGAATCTGTGGATATCTTTGTCAGCATCTACTCCGACACTGAGATGCCCCGGTCGGTCTCCCAGACCGATATTGATTCCGCAATTAAGCGGGCAATACAGCTGTATCATCGGGCTGTCAATGACCTGTATACATCATTCCAGAGAGATAACGATACTTACGAGTTCGCAATTTCTGTTTTTCAAAATAAGAGCAATATTAAAAATGTCCGTATTTGTGCGTTGACCAATGGGGTGGTTAAGCCGATTGCGCTCAAGAATATTACGATCAGTGGTGCAGAAGTCTCTTTCGCTCTTTGGGATATTGACCGGCTGTATCGCTGTGTCACTTCCGGCAAAATGCGGGAAACCATTGAAATTGATTTTGAAGAGAAATTTCAGACAACCATCCCTTGTATTGAAAACAGCACCAGCAACAAGTACAGTGTATATCTTGCAATTATAAACGGCGAATTGTTGGCTGCGCTGTATAGCGAATTCCGGGATCGGCTTCTGGAAAAGAATGTCAGATCTTTCCTTCAGGTAAAGGGTGGTGTCAACAAGGGCATCCGCGACACCCTGCGCGACGAGCCGGATATGTTCCTTGCTTATAACAACGGTATCTCTGTTACTGCCGAAAGTGTAGAAATCGTCCGTGACGAAAACGGGAAACCGTCTATCAAGCGAATCCGCGATATGCAGATTGTCAACGGTGGTCAGACCACAGCCTCCATTTTTAACGCATGGAACGACAAAAAACTGGGTGTTGATCTTTCAAAAGTGTTTGTTCAGATGAAACTCTCTGTCATTGGCTCTGCAGAAGATATGGATGTGATTGTTCCCCGCATCTCCACATTTGCTAATACCCAGAACAAAATTCAGATTGCCGACTTTTCTGCCAATGATCCGTTCCACAGAAGAATCGAGGAACTGTCCAGAACGATTTGGGCACCAGCACAGGGCGGCATGAAACCTCAGAACTGGTTCTACGAACGTGCCCGTGGTCAGTATGCAGATATGCTGACCCGCGAATCCACGCCCAAACGCAAGAAAGAATACAAAGAGACGCATCCGTTGTTCACAAAAACAGACCTTGCGAAATACGAGAATACCTGGGATCAGTTGCCGTATCAGGTCAGTGAAGGTGCCCAGAAGAACTTCCATAAGTTTATGCTTCGCTTGAAGGAGCGAAAGGGATTTGTTCCGGATGAAGCTTACTACCGCAATCTGATTGCAAAAGCCATTCTGTTCCGCAGAACAGAGAAATTGGTTCAGCAACAACAGTACGGTGGTTACAGAGCGAACATTGTAACTTATACATTGGCATTTCTCTCACATAAAACCGCCCAGCGCATTGATTTGGAGCGTATATGGAAAGAGCAAGGATTGACTCCTGCGTTGGAGGCAGAGATTGTTGCGATATCCAGATTTGTGCAGAAGCTGATTGTCAATCCTCCCGGCGGTGCCAATGTCAGCGAGTGGTGCAAAAAAGAGAAGTGCTGGTCGCTTATCAGGGACTACAGCTACGATCTAAGCAGTGCGCTGGAAAGCGAGCTTGTGTCTGTCGCCCGGCCTTCTGCCGTCACTGCCCCAGCACCCGTCAGCATTGATTCTCTCACCGAAGAAGAGCAGGCATTAATTGATGAAGTAGCTGCTGTTCCTGCAGAAACCTGGTTTGCACTGTCCCGTTGGGCAAAGGAAACAAAAAACTTCCAACCTTGGCAGCGCAGTCTTCTGTTCTCTGTTGGCAGTCTGATTGGACGTGGACAAAAACCCAGTATTAAGCAGGCAACACACGCTATTAAGGCATATAAAGCGGCATTTGAGAAAGGCTTTACCGTATAAACACAAAAGGAGGAGCCCTTATGTTGGATTGGAATGAATATATAGAGCAACTGTTATCCCGTGAGAGCAGTTTTGACGGGATCAGTCTGTCCCTTGGAGATGCATCCCGGCCTGTAGGTGTTCCCCCTATTATCAAAGCCAGTGTGTTGATGCTGGATCGGATGCTTGAGTGCCAGGGAAAATTCAACATAATGGTTTTCCCGGAACGTATCCAATCCATTTTTATATTCACCTTGGTTAAGCTGCTGTATAACATTTCCGAAGGCCGAATCGAGCGTGCATATGATCCGGAAAAATTTCAACCGGGAGAAAAGCTTCGGTTCGGTAAGGCAGTAGTTGAATTTGTCAGAATGGAAGAGCATGGCGATAAGAAGTGCATGAGAATCCGTTTGGCAGATCTGGATTACATTGCTCCAATTGAACTTTTTCCGCTGTTTCAGAAAACCAACGCTAAGAAAATCAGTAAATATGCGGTCTTTAGTGCAGAAGAGAAAGAAGCCCGGAAGAAGTTATCCGGCAGTACACCGGAAAAGCAATACTTAAAATTGTTAACCGATTACAAAACCCACATGGACAGTTCCATTGTCAATATGACTTCGATCATAAATACAAAGGAACAAATTACCGGTTGTGAATTGTTTGGCCGCAGCATAAAGGATCTTTTGCTGATTGGTCAGGCAGATTATGAAGGAAATGTGAGGAATGTTGGTGCTGGACAATTGGGGGGCACCCCCGCTATAGTGCTGGCATCTGATCTGTACGCGATTGCCGAAATGGCACATAAAGGCCATCCTATTCAGTCCATTATTATTGATGGTTCCAATGCCAGTATTCTTCTTTCGCAGCTGGATGCGCTGGATGAGTTGATGAGGTTGGGCGTGCCGATCACCTGTGTTACGGATATTGTTAATTCCTTTGATCTGCAGCCCTTCCTGAACCGTAACTTCAATTTGTGGCGGTGGGACGAAACCAGTATTACGGATAAACTGTATGATGCTGTGCCGCTGTCTTCGGATCAGAAAACAAAGCATTGTGCCAGACGGGTGGTTGACCACTTAATTTCGGATGGCAATGAAATCAGCACTGCTATCAGGAAACTGTCTTTCCATAAAGGAGAGGCACAGACACTCTCTGCGCAAATGCTGAAACTGTTTGATCGGCTGTATTCACTTGCGTTTACTGCTCTCCGGGAAATTGTACCGTTTGATGAGTCCCAAATCTCCCAGGTCCGAAACACACTTGAAGAGTGTAGATCCATATTGTCTTCGGAGAAAAACTATATTGCGCCCAAAACCTACGAAGACTATTCTGCTGTTATTGATTGTCTGAAGGCTGTTTTTACAAAAGGATATGTGTTACCTAAACACGATGCGCTTGCAGCGAGACTGCGCAGCGAAAAATACAAGAGTATTTGTATTGTTGTGCCCGAGCGAACTGAGAAATCCCATGTCCAGGCATATTGGCAAATGTGGTGCCGGAGAAACCGTCTAACCACTCAGGTGTATGTTCTTCATCCTGCCGAATATTATACGGCTCAGTGTACACAATTCTCTGCCACAATAGTGGTGGGGTGGCTGAAACGTGCCATCATGAGAAAAATTCTGTACAGCTTTAACACCCAAAGCTATACCGTCTTAATGTACGATTACGAAAAAGGCTGGAAGAATTATTCCATGGCGAAATGGGGTGCCGCACTGGATAACTCCCGGAATCGTCAGGTAATCGAACAATCCTTTGCAACGGACAAAGTGCAAATTTCCACAACCCGTTTCAATCCGAAACCTGTTGTATCCGAATCTACTCCTCAGACGGATGAATACGAAGAAATCGAATTGATTCTCAGGGAGAATAAGTATCGGCAGTACATTGCCCGCGGTGGTCAGAAGGCCGCTGCTGAAACGATTGAAGCCATCCCTGTCAACTTTGTAGGAGGATACCTTGCATTCTATCGTACGGGTCATCAGCTGTTATCTGCAACCAATATCATAGTGAATGATGCCGACAAACTCCGCGAGGAAGATAAAAAGCTTCCTGCAGAGCTGAAGTTGGGAGATTTTGTTGTTGTCCGCGAATCGGACCGCGACCTGATCAAGGAAATGGCAGATATCATCCTGGAAAGATCCGGTAAGGGAGAAGTGCGTGCCCTTTCCAACAAATGGCGGGAAGCTTTGGAAATCGAGACACTGTTTTATACTCCAGAGGAAATATTTAAACGGCTGCAGTCTGTTGGCTGTACAAAAGGATATCCTACAGTGCGTGGTTGGATTTTGGATGACGATGTTATCGCTCCGTATTACAGGGAAGATCTGGAACATATTGCAAAAATCACCGGCAGTACGGTTCTGCAGGATTTGCTTGATCAAGTCCACGAAGCTGCACAGATTGTCCGGAATGCCCACATACAGGCTGGCCGCGCGCTGTCGATTCAGCTGAGAAATAGAATTGTTGAGGCACTGAACGAATATGGCGATATCGATCCGTTCAATATTTGGGAGCCTATCGAAATGCAGATCGATGGTGTTGGCACAGTCCGTATCCTGAAAATCATCGATATCGGTACTCCTGTAGTTGTTGACATCGCTGATACCAACCGCCTTATTGAGGAAGAGTAAGGAGAGAAATATTATGGCCATTATGATTCCATCCGTGATTTCGCCGGAAGTCAAATCCAGCGCAGAGCGAAAAATTTTTGAATGGTTCCAGAATGCACCCGGAACAGACAAATGGATCGTGTTGCATTCTTTGGGCATCACTACGCACAATAAAGTGATTTATGGTGAGACAGACTTTCTTGTTTTGGCACCCAAACTGGGACTTTTTGCGCTTGAGGTAAAAGGTGGCCGTGTTAAGCGGGAAAATGGAATCTGGTACTTCACAAACAGATACGGCAACACAAACAGCAAAGTTCGGGGGCCGTTCGAGCAGGCCAAGGACGGTATTTTCAGCATAGTTGAAGCCATTAAAAAGCGTACTGATATTGATCACCGCCACATCAATAATATGCTGTTCGGATACGGTGTCATGTTCCCGGATATTGAGTTTACCTCTGCAGGTGTAGAAGAAGAGCAGTGGCAGGTATTCGATTCCAGGGACGGATCCAATGTCAGACAGTTTATTAAGCGTTTGTCCGATGGTGCCAAGGCAAAGTGGGAGGAGCATTATGGTCCTGTCAGTGACTCAAAATTACCGGACTCTGCAGATGTCAGATACATAGCCAGCCTCCTCAGGGGAGATTTTGACTGTGCTGTTTCCATGAGCGCACAGTTACGCAATGCCAGTGAAGCATTGATTGCCCTGACCAAAGAACAGTATCGCTGCCTTGATCAGCTGGATGACAATCCTCGTTGTCTGATTCAGGGTCCCGCCGGAACAGGTAAAACGCTTCTTGCGATTGAAGAAGTCAAAAAATCTGTTGCCCGTGGCGAAAAGGTTGCCCTGTTTTGCTTCAATTCCAACCTCGCAGATTGGCTCAGCAGCTATTTTGCTGATATGCCGGAATCTGTTCGGCCAGAGTTTGTGGGTACACTCCATAAATATATGACGCAGATTGCGAAAGAAGCTGATCTGCTGCCGCCATATCCCCATGATCCAGAGCAAATTCAGCACTATTATCACACAGACTTGCCTGAAGCTGCAGCATATGCACTGCTGGAAACCGGGGAACTGTTCGACAAGATCGTCGTTGATGAGGCACAGGATTTGATTCGTGACAGTTATCTTGATGTTATGGGGGGCTGTCTCAAAAAAGGATTGTCCCGGGGTCGCTGGACGCTGTTTGGGGATTTCTCTATGCAGGCCATTTACACAGAGGGCGTCTCTGGCACGAGGCTTATTGAAAAGCTGGATGACATTACTTCTTTTATCCGGTTTAAGCTTACAGTTAACTGTAGAAATACAAAGCCAATCTGCAAAGAAATCGAAACTGTAACCGGCTTTAAGGCACCCCATGATCTCTGGACCAAAGTGGATGGCCCTCCGGTACAGTATCTCACCTGGTCCACAATGGAGGGGCAATGCAAGAAGCTGAAAGCAGTGCTGAAACAGCTGACTGATTCCCACATTGAACCGGAAAAAATCACCATCCTTTCCCCCAGAAAGAGGGAAGATTCTGTGGTTTCAATGCTGGACGGATATGTAATTAAGGATTTCAGGGTTCCCCCCGGAATGAACACAACATTCTGCACGATTCAGGCATATAAAGGCCTTGAAAATTCTGTAATCATCCTGACCGACATTGAAGGATTCTCCGCCGAAAAACTGATGTATGTAGGTTTGAGCCGAGCCTGCACAGGACTGTATATTTTGGAGAGTGACTCTGCAAAGAGAGAATATGATAATCTTCTGATGAGGAGGCTGTTCAATGAGCGATAACAGACGCGATCAACTTATCGAATTTGTTGAGCGGGAATTTATTGGCCCAGACCCCATTGACTGGCCTGGTATGACACAAAATAATGGTCAGGAAATACTGGTTTCTGACCCTCCGCGCACCCGCTATATCGCAGGCATATTGTATCCCGCAGAAACCACTGATGATAAAGCGGACCTCAAGGATGACGAATGCGAATCGCTGGGCGAAGCAGATGGAGAAGATGTAGAAGTCAAGCCCAAAAAGCGTGGCGATGGTGCTGTGGAATTCCTTGAGGATGCAGAAGAACTGATTAACCGTTCCAATGCATACAGACAATCTGCCATCAGCATTACTGTATCTGTTAAAGATGGCGATGCTGTTCGTGTGGCGGTATCTGCAGGCACTTACACAAAAGTACCCGCCATGGATCCTGCCACCGGAGAACGTTTGGAAAACAAGTACAAGTATCCCCGTACCGCACTGGCCTGGGAAAATGATAATGCTCCGCTGCTTTTGCCCACCCCGACCGACGGACTCAAAAAGTTCCCGATAGGAACAACTGGACTGCAATTTGACGTTACATATCGCTACCGTGCGGGTGACAGCTGTATTTATACATTTACCCTTGAGAACGCAAAACCCAAGGTTAAAGAAAATGTCAGTGATGAAGAATGCTTTTTCCAGTGCAAATTCACCCTGTTCTCTGAAAAGGGGTTTTCCCCGCTGTCCGATTCACAACGGATCACGCAGGACGAGGACTACCAGTCCAATCAGCTTCTCTACCGGAATGTACGGAACTATGCCATCGGCCATGGCTGTGCAGCAGATTGGGATGACGGTGAATCCGTGCAGTGGATTGCTACAGCAATTTTCCCAAAATATGACATTAAGCCTATAGTACCCAGTGCAATCGAAGGCGTGTCCCTTGATATGCTGAAAATGAGTCCGCACGGAAGTTTTGCTGATACCATCCGGGAACTCCGAATGATGTGTGAGAAATACCGTGAATGGATCAATGGATTACGCACAATCCGAAAAGAACTCTCTGCAGAATATAAAATTACCGCAGACCGACACATTGTAAACTGCGAAACCTGCCTGTCCAGAATGGAAAAAGGTGTGGATTTGCTGGAGCAAAACGAGAATATTCGTATTGCGTTCCAGTACATGAATCTGGCCATGCTGATGCAGCAGTTGCATTACAATCTTCCGTTGCAGAAATGGGAAGATAATGGTGCAGGCGATATCAGCCTGATCAATCCTGTTGTAATGCCTGTCGCAACAGATGCCACTACCTGGCACAACAAGGAGCAACGGGTTTATGGCAAGTGGCGTCCCTTCCAGCTGGCATTTGTGCTGATGAATCTTCGTGCCATGTATGACCGTGACTGTAATGAGCGCGGGATCGTCGATTTGATCTGGTTTCCTACCGGCGGTGGTAAAACAGAAGCATATCTGGGTCTTTCTGCATACACCATCTTTATCCGCCGCCTTATGAACAAGGATGACAAAGGCACTGCTATTCTGATGCGGTATACGCTCCGCCTTCTGACTGCGCAGCAGTATGAGCGTGCATCCGCAATGATCTGTGCCTGCGATCTCATCCGGAAGAGCCATGAAGATTTGTTCGGCAGGAACAGAATTACCATTGGTCTGTGGGTTGGTAGTTCCACTACTCCCAACAAGGTAAGCGATGCCGTAAAAGCATACGAAAAACTGTATCGCGGTGAAGGCAACAATCCATTTGTTATGTTGAAGTGCCCATGGTGCGGCGCACAAATGGGACCCGTGCAAAAGGGAAAGAATCAGTGGGAATTGCCTGGTTACAGGAAAGTACCACTGGGCCGGAGAAAGTTTGGCTTTGCTTTCCGGTGCCGCAATCACAGGTGTGATTTTTCTACCGAGGATTTGCCTCTGTTTGTTGTGGATGAATCCATTTACGATGAGACTCCGACATTGCTGTTGGGTACTGTGGACAAGTTTGCAATGCTCCCATTCCGTCCAAATGCTCAGAAAATATTCGGCTATGAAAATGGCGTAAAAAAGACTTCCCCGGACCTGATTATTCAGGACGAGTTGCATTTGATCTCCGGCCCGCTGGGTTCCATGGTGGGTCATTACGAAACATTGATCCATGAACTCTGCACGACGAGAACCGCTTCCGGCGAGATTCATCCCAAGATCATTGCCTCCACCGCAACGATCAGTCGTGCAAAAGAACAGTGCCATGCTCTGTATGGCTGCGACCGGGATGATGTTTTCCAATTCCCGCCCTCTGGCCTGGATGCAGGTAATTCGTTCTTTGCCGAGGAAGACCGCAATCAAAATGGCCGGCGCTATGTAGGCATACTGGCTACAGGTTCGTCTTCGGACGCAACCACCGCAATTCGCCTGTTTGCATCATTGCTGTATGGTGCCAAAGCGATGCAGGTTGACTCGGAAGATGAGCGTGATCCTTACTGGACCAATATGGGTTACTACAACAGCATTCGTGAACTTGGACAGGCAGCAACCTGGATTCGGGCAGATATCGATCAGCATCTGGACGTTATGTATAAGCGTCGTTTCGAAGATAAACGGTATCCAACCAAAGAAGAGTATCGCAAGAACAGACGATACATTTGGCGGGACGAGGAACTGACCAGCCGTATCTCCGGCAGTGAAGTAACTGCAAGTCTGGCCAATCTGGGAATCCGATATCCCGGCGAAGTGGATTCTGAAGGAAAAATCAAGGATCATCCTATTGATATTTGCCTTGCGACAAATATGATTTCCGTTGGTCTGGATGTATCCAGACTCGGTCTGATGACCGTGGCCGGACAGCCGAAAACCACCTCTGAGTATATCCAGGCGACCAGCCGTGTTGGCCGCAGCGCCAAAAATGCTCCGGGTCTTGTCTTTGTTCTATATCGGCCCGGCCGTCCAAGGGACAAGTCTCACTATGAACGCTTCAGATCCTATCATTCCCGTGTATATTGCAATGTTGAACCGACGAGCGTTACTCCGTTCTCTGCACCTGTGCGTGAGCGGGCTTTGCACGCAATCATGGTTGGCATGATGCGACTGGAGAGTGATGACAGATTCAATGAAGATCCACCCCGGTTCCCCGACGATAATCTGATTGATAAAGTACGCAGTATCATTGAAAACCGTGTGTATGATATCGACAGTGAAGAATTGGATGCAACATTGGATCGAATGGAATATATCCTGCAGTGTTGGGAGGACTGGAATCCCAGAAAATGGGAGCCTGCCAAGAATCCTGACTGGTCTTATGCCGATCCTGTTCCGTTGATGTATTCTGCAGGCAGCCATCCCAACGAAGCATGGGGTTCCCGGGGAATTGAAACCCCTACTTCCATGCGAAGTGTAGATGCATCCTGCGAAGCCGAAGTGCTTACCAATCGCTATGTACCAAAGGAGGGCTAAGTAATGGCATATAATAACAGACCTATGCGCAGAAGTGCCCTGATTGGTCCGTGGGGTGTGGGAGCGATTGTTCCCTTCCCCAATGATGAATCTCTGATGATTGCCGGTTTGGATATGTGGCGGTACAACGATACAACACCCTTTGTCATAAAGGATGAACGTTTGCTGCGCCGGCTGGGCGTTCAGGAACTGCGTTGGCCTCCTGATTTCCGGGAGAATAATGCCGATCCGCAGAACTGTTTCCTGAAAATTCCGGCGGTAAGATTTCCTACATGGCATTATTGTCCGTTCTGCGGCACGATGGAAAAAACTACATTCTATCAGCAGCAACCTGAGTGCGAGTGCTATCCATGGCCAAACGGAAGAAAATGTAATCCCGCATTCCGGCACAGAAGAAAGCTGATTCCGGAACGTTTCATCGTTATCTGTCCAGATGGTCATATTGATGATTTCCCTGTAGCGGAATGGCTTCATCAGGATCCGGGGTGCCGGTATAATCCGGAGACTTGTAAAATCAGAAGAAGTACCGGCGGTGCATCTGCTTCTCTGAGCGGTGTGTATTACGAATGTACCTGTGGTGCAAGAAAAAACATTGCTGGTGCTACTATGCCCGGAGCATTATCCAAGATTGGATACAGATGCAAAGGCACGAAACCCTGGCTTGGTATGGACAGCGACGAAGAGCATCCCTGCGGCCGTACCGATGTGCGAGTGGTTCTCCGAGGTGCTACAAACGTATGGTTTGCTGATACCAGAAGTTCCATCTATATTCCGACGGATGACGAGCAGGCAACAAAGAAAATCATTGCAATTCTTGATGAGTTCTTTGATGTATTAAGTGCCATGCGGGTCGATGGCGAGTGGAACAGAGGCTTCATTGATATGTTGGCTGAGCGCCATCGTGTGGACAAGAATGAACTGTATAATGCGTTCATTCGCAGGGATCAGGGTCTGGAGGGATTACCAGATGTTACAGAGGAAATATCCGAAGATGAATACCGGCTTGCTGAGTATAATGTTCTGATAAAATCCAGCGGTGGCGATGCACAGCGTTTCCATTCAAAGAATTATCCGATTTCCTGCTATGATCCAGTCATCAGTAAATACTTCAAGAGTATTTCTCTTGTACACAAGCTTCAAGAAACGCGGGCTTTTGTTGGTTTCTCGCGAGCAGAACCCAATGAGATGCCGATTTCTGAACGAAAGAAAATGCTAAGACTGGGCAGCGAAAACTGGCTCCCAGCTATTCAGGTTCATGGCGAAGGTATTTTCTTTGAATTCAACAAGGAAGCGGTGGAAGAATGGGCACAACGGCCTGCTGTTCTGGCACGGCTGCGTAACCTTCAGGATTCTTACCGGAACTCAAAATTCGGTGCAAATGCCGCAGCAGATCTCCGTCCGGAATTTGTTTTGATTCATACATTTGCACACCTGATCATCAACCAGCTCAGTTTTGAATGTGGCTATGGCAGTTCCTCTATTCGTGAAAGAATTTACTGTGAAAAAGCCGAAAATGAGTATGGTATGTACGGTGTCCTTATTTACACAGCTTCCGGCGATTCTGAAGGTTCCCTCGGCGGCTTGGTTCGCCAGGGAGCAAAGGACCATATTGAGGATACGATCCGCGATGCAGTACGGAATGCGGCATGGTGTTCCTCAGACCCCGTTTGCATTCAATCTTATGGACAGGGCCCAGAATCCTGTAATCTGGCAGCTTGCCACAACTGTGCGCTGTTACCGGAAACCTGTTGTGAATGCGGCAACAGGTTGCTGGATCGCGGTACAGTTGTAGGCACACTGGATGAGAAATCCATTGGTTTCTTTGCGGATTTGTTAGACTAACCAGAGGAGAACAGATATGCCTATTTCAGTTACCCTCATGGCCAGACAACCAGAAAACAAAAAGAAAGAAGTTCCTGTTTTTGAATTTTCGATCAAGAGTCAATCGTTAGTCAAAGCGGGGGATATTGCCGTTTTCTGTTACTGGAGCAAAAAAGATAAATCTGCTGCCTGCTACGGAGGAATAGGAAAAGTCAGCGAGATACTGTCCCTGAATAAGCGCCGATTCTATGTCAAAGTTCAGGATTATCGTTATTTTGAACACGATGTTTCTGTGACCCTTCCGGATGGGCGGTATGTTGAACAACTGAGCAACGAGCCCGTTGCCGATATCCAATTATTCAGCAAAACCTGCCCTGTCAGAGATATTTCCCAGGCAGCATTAGACTATGTCATCAATGCCGGTGGTACGCAACATATTCCAGAAAAGGAAAGCATGGAAGATGTTGAATTCTATGAGGCTGAATTAAGGGATGCTATTCGCTCGTACTATGTGGATAAAGAAAAAACAGCCATATATTCGATTGAGCGTCTTGCTGCAAGCATAGGAAGGGCGACATCAATTGTCGAAAGACATTCTGACCATTCGTATTGCAATCTGTACATAGCCTCTACGCCGGTTTTGGAAAGAATAGCTGCTCTGAAAATCTATTTGCAGAGTATGAGAATGGCTTATTCATATAATCCTGTGTTGGTGATGGCATTACTGCATTCAGGAAAAAACGGAGCGGTTTCGATTGGAAAAGCGGTACAATATTTCCGGAAATACTATGCTGACCGTCGCTTGCAGGGTTTACCCACAGAGAAAAGACGCAGCATTTATTTGCGCGAAGATGTTACAGATAAGCAAATTGCAGACAATCTGGTTAGTATTCCAGTGAGGGGCCTCTGCGAAAGTGGATTCTTTTTCTATAATGAGGAAGAACAGGTATTTTCCCTCTCTCCGGAAATTTGGCCATCTTTGGACAGAGCAAGTAAATCCGCAATTACTAAAATCTGCAGGCAACGATTGAAAGAGTATTATTCCGAATAATTGAAGGAGGGACATATTATGGCAGATGTACATACACCGGAACAGCGTAGCTATAATATGTCCCAAATTCGTGGAAAAAACACAAAACCCGAAGAACTCGTGCGAAAATATCTGTTCTCAAAAGGATTCCGTTATCGCAAAAACGACAGCAAACTCCCAGGGAAACCGGACATTGTGCTGCCAAAATATAAAACAGTTATCTTTGTGAATGGCTGTTTCTGGCATGGCCATGAAGGATGCCGATATTTTGTGTGGCCAAAGAATAACGCAGAGTTCTGGAAAGAAAAAATTTCCGGTAACATTCAACGTGACAGACAAAACCATCAACTGTTAAAGCAGCAGGGATGGTATGTGATTGATGTTTGGGAATGTGAGTTGAAGAAAGGCGCAGTTCAGCAGACACTGAATCATTTGGCGCAAGAACTTCTCAACAGGCAATAATTGCCCATCTTGACTTTATCCAAAGTTCACAATCCTTTGTAGAGCCCGACAGAAAGGAGCAAAACGTGGCGATAATGCCCGTTTGATTAGTGATATGCCTGACTTAAATGATTTTCACACATTTAAGAGCACTTCTGGTGGAGGCAGCTCTGGCGGAGGTGGCAGTCCCGGTTGTTTCACATGGATACGTGTGGGAGTTGCAATTATTTGGTTGATTGGTAAATTGGCGGGATAAATGCCTTCAAGTGTACAATATTATCTTTTGAGGAGCTGTCAGCTATGCCAAATGAAGTCTTTTTTCAAAGCAGCAAAACATCAATTATGCTGGAAGGTCTACTCCGGCAGTGTGAATCCTTCGACCAATTTGAGCAAATTTGTTCCGATGATATGCTCAACAGTGACTGCAGAACCAGCATCTACCTTATGCGTTTGCTGGACAAATATGGTTGGAAAACGGCTGCTGCGTCTGAAGCTGCCGAAATGTCCACTGGCTACTTGGGGCTTATCATTAATAGAAAAAGAAACGCAACCCGGGATATGCTGATCCGGATCGCCGTTGCGATTGGTGCAACGGTTGAAGAAACGGACTATCTTCTGAAGTATTCCGGTTACAACCCACTCTATGTGCGCAACAAACGGGATGTCATCATTTGGTACGGCATCTCCAAGAAAGAGAAGTTAAGCGTAATCAATACCAACATAAAAAAGCGCGGTTTGGAACCTTTGTATTTGGACGAATAAAACTGCTACTGACAGTAGTGGAGCATCTGTAGTTTCTGCGGTATAATCCAGGCAGATAAAACAACTAAGGAGATTACAGATATGGAAAACGAACTCATTTGCATCATTTCCCAGGCTTTCTATGGTAACCGTACCGGTACTGAAATCCGCAGGGAGAATATTGATCGCTTTATTCTGGGCTATCAGACCGATGATTTTGACGTGACCGAGGCAATTGACCGTACGGTCATCCATCTGCCCGGCTCCGACAACTTGGTGCTTGTATATAACAAGTATCAGGAAGAGGAACGGCTGAAGGTCAAGGAACGCGCACTCCGGGAGGACAACTATGTTATCAAGCCGTTGGCTTCCATCCCCGAACTGGATCTTGAAATTTATAGTCGCTGCATCGTCTGCCGGATGACTGCCGTTGGCGGGTTTGAAAGCCTCGGCGAAGGAGATTCTGAGATCTGGGACCGCTATCTTGCGTATTGATGGTGCAACGCAACCAAAGACAGCGTTGCATTGTATCAATTAGCATAGTATATGCCAGATAGACAGAAATGCCATGCGAAGACACCGCATGGCATTTTGATTTTCTTCCAAACTCTTCGAATAGTAATGTTTCCCATGCGNAC
>JGI24710J26742_10001522_pt1 | contig 21280 bp, 20 predicted proteins | sample BioPla2DNA2_FD_26742 | JGI IMG/M metagenome (IMG submission 26742) | reverse complement strand
TTTTTTTTATAATAGGAGGAACTTTCCTATTATATAAAAAAAGGTTTCCTGCAATCGGTTATTTTTACCGAAAGTCTGGAAACCTTTGATTATAAGAGCATTATTTAAGTTAACTGTTTTGGTACTGTTAATTCTTGAGATTATTCAAGTCTTTCATTAATTCATTACATATTAATTCAAGTAATTCATGGTCTACAACATAGCCATATCGGTTATCTGTCCTATCGATTTTTATAATCTTGGCTTGAAGTAGATTATTTAGATGATAGGATATGGTCGCACTAGATACTCCTAAGGCCTGAGCTATTTCCTTAGTAGAAGTCTGTCCTGAGGCTATTAGCCTTACAACCTCGTATCTAGTCTTATCACCTAGGTTCTTAAAGACCTGCACCCTCTCATTGATTTTATTTTCATTTGCTTCCTTCATTATCTTAAAGGCTTCATCCATCTTCAAGCCCCAAGACATATAACTATACTGCCCAGCACCAGTAATGAAAATTCCATACTGTAGCACTGAAGAGATCAAAATACGGTTTTCTTCATCATTAAGAATCTTTGAATCTAGAATAGAGTAGGTTTTTTCTTCTAGCCCTTTAGCCCCGTTTTCATTAAGAAATTCGGCTAAGTATTGTCCATACCTCCCCACTTCCTCTTCATATGATTTATAGAAATCTGTAAATATAGGCAGTACTTTGTACATTAAATCAACATACATTTTCATATACTTAACAGGTTCTTCAATGATAAGAAATAGATTCCACTTGGAAGATGCCTCAGTAGGTAAATCCTTAATAAGAGAGATTAGTTCACTTTTATTTAAGCTAAGGGCCTTGGCCCTGTTCATAAGCTCCTCAGAATAATTTACACTGTTTTCATTATCTGAAATTATTGAATATGCAATACTTTTGATTATATCCTTATCATCTAAGCCTAGTAACATGTCCAGATACTCTTTTTCACTTTTATGGCCAAATATCATATACAGACTTGATATCATATCTATAAAATCATATTCCCTATGGAGATTATTCATATAATAGATATTAATATCCTTTATATAGGGTTCTAGCTGTACTTCTACCCTATTTAGAAGATCTAAATAATCCGAAAAATAAGGTACTTTAAAACCATCTTCTTCCTTTGATTTTTCATAACGCTCTTTCTCAGAAATTAGACTGGGAAATACTAAAAAATCAAATATTCTACTTTCTATAGGGTAAAAAATGAAATTCATCTGCTATACCTCTCCTAATATTTACTCTATCTTAAGCTTCAGCTCCAACTCCTACTCCGATTTCATCTATAGCTTCTACTTCAGTTTCAGCTCCAACTTCTACTCCCGATGCAGCTTCAGCTTCTAACTCTCTTTCATCATAGCTTAATAAAGCCTTCTTATATAATGTTATAGCTATGATTAGTATCAATCCACTTATGATTATTACTACACTAGGGATTATTATATCATATAAAAGTCCAAAAATCATTTGTCCAATTGGAATAAATACTGTAACTGCAAGATTAAATACTGAGGAGGTTCTCCCCATTAAATCTAGGGGTACAACCTGATTAAATAATGTTCCTACGGCGATATTAGACACTGTTACTACTAATACTACTATGAAAGTTATTATTAGCAAACCAACATAAGGCACTATATTGGAATTAAAGGTCCTTAAGATAAAGCTTGATGGAAATATTGACATGATTAGTATTAATATAGCTATGGTTACAAAACTTATATGAATAAGTCTGCCAATCCTTATCCTTTTCATTATCCGCCCACATAATAGGGGTGCAAATAACATAGATGCAGATAGAACCATTTGAAAAGCTCCAAATTGCATATCACTTACCTTTAATACTTCTTTGGTTACATAAATTAATCCAATTCCAAAAAGGGGAGTTATAGAGAAATTAATTATGGTTCCAAGGCCTATCAAGGTAGATATAAGTCTATTGCTTTTTATAATATCAATGCCCTCCATTAAATCTGTCTTAAAACTTTTAATTCCTATTTTCTCCGGCTTCTTATGGGACTTTGGTATATTAATAAACATTTCACTAATAGCTGATAATACAAAGCTAATAGAGCTAAGTATCAATATAATATTAAAGCCAAGGCTACTATAGAGTATAGCGCCCAAAATAGGCGACAATATATTTCCAATATTCATGACTAAAGAATTAAGAGAGTTTGCTTCCATCAACTCTTCCTTCTTCACTAAACTAGGCAAGACTGCAGACATGGCTGACCCAAAAAATATCTCTGTTATTTCTAATATAATAACCAGAAGATAGATTAAGAAAAGAGATAAGCCCCCCTTAATTATATATAGTGCGGCAAATACTCCTAACATGAGCCCATTCAAAAAATCTAATATGACTATGGACTTTTTCCTATCAAACCAGTCACCAAAAACTCCAGCTATGGGAGACAACAATAATCTGGGTAATATAGATATTGATAATATAGATGCAAATATAGTGGCGGAACCTGTTATTGCTAGGACATATAAGGACAGGGCAAACTGTAACATATTACTTCCCACTAAGGATACTAGCTTGCCTATTATTAGTAATGAAAAATCCTTTTGCTTGATAAGCTTAAAATTCATTGACAAATACCCCCCTGCATTATTTTTATAAGCATATAATAATACAGCGGTTGTCTAATGTCAATTATATTATTAGATATTTATCTAATTTTAATTAAAGAGATTTATACTTGTCTAATTTTCATTAAAAACATTTATATCAAAATGTTCTAAACAAAAAGTTTTATAGCAGCTATTGCTGTCATGATAATAACTATATAACGAAAAATCTTTTCATTAATCTTTTTTAGTATGTAATAACCTAGGATAGCACCTAAGGCAATCAGAGGTAACACTACTATGGTCATAGTCATAGTCCTAATACCAATATTGTGCCAGACAAAAATCTGTAGAGGTAGCTTTGTCAGATTAATTATGAAGAAAAACCAAGCATTTGTCCCCATAAAGTTGTTTTTCTTAAAACCTAGCGCTAATAGATAGATACCAAATATAGGGCCTGCAGCATTCCCAATCATAGATGCAAAGCCACTTAATATTCCTACAAGAACGTAAAACCAGGCCTCGACTGGTAGCTTTATATTCTTACCTTTCAACTCTGAATAAACCAAAATTCCCAGACAGATTAGAATTATAATGCCAATTAACGTTAAGAAGGTCCTATCACTAATATAAGATCCAACAACAACTCCGAGGATTATTCCGACGAGAGCCCAGGGCAAGGGCTGAAATACCTTCTTCCATTCCACGCTTTTACGATAATACCAAACTGCAAATAAGTCTCCTACTAACAACATAGGCAACATAATACCTGTAGAATCCTTACCACCAAATACAGATGCAAGAATAGGTATGGCCAACATGGTAACCCCGCCTATGCCTGTTTTTGAAAAGCCGACTATTAATGCAACTATGATTATCGTAAGTCCCTGTGTCATATTCAAATCCATTAAATGTAACAAATTATCCATATGTATCTCCTCTTCAAGTTAAACTTCGTCTTATCAGTACTTGTATGTTTGCAAAATTAACCCTTGCTTACACCTAATAACTTACCTTATCTTCAATTGAGTTATAATATAGATTATCACTTACCTTCTGCATAATTGAGTTTCCACATACTTCTTCAATTATTTTTAAAGCCCCTTCTATTCCTGTTAAGACTCCAGCTGTCATTATAATATTTTTATTTCTTATGACATTACGGTCGCTGTAAATAGTTAAACTCTGATCTATTTCTCTTAGTAAAGTATATGCATTTTTATGTGTAACCACATTTCCTCCCCTAAGCAATCCTGTTCTAGCAATTATTAAAGCTCCTGTACAAACGGATAATATATATTGAAATTCATTGTGATACTTTATCATATAATCACAGATTTGTGTATGTGCTGTTTCATTTCTAGCTTCACTTCCACCTGGTATAACTAGGATATCTATATTATTAACATCTTCCAAACAAAAGTCTGCTTTAACAGTAATCCCATTCTGAGTAGATATCAACTCTTTTGTTATAGATAATAGAGATAGATTAAACTTTTTCTCTCTGGATAATTTATTAGCTGAAGTAAAAGCAGAATACGGGCCTGTAAAGTCAAGAATTTCAACACCATCATAGATATATATACCAACATTGATCATACTATTTCCTCCATTTCATAGCTATGTAATATAATGATGTTAATAATTGCATAAACTATTTTAAATATCCTGGTTAAACACCTCTAATAACTCAGGATAAAACTGATCAAAATTTAAGAAGGTAGATCTGTTTGCATCATAATAATTAAGTTTTTTAAGATTCCAGGGATGAATTTATATCCACTATTCAGATCATCTCGTAAAAGTTCATCAGCTGTTTCCTTTTGATTTATTTTTTTCATAAGGTGAATAGCTATTGCTCTAACAAAATGTTCGTTTACGCATTCCTTAAAATCGCCATATCCAGACAAAAAAGCAGGTAGTTTATACTTCTTAAGTTTTTCATAAGCATAATCATAGGTCTGCACTAAATCATAATATTTATCTGTCAAAGGATTAATAAAAGGATGCGAATACTCATGAAAAAGAACACCCGCTGACAGACTAAGCTCATTAGTAGTATTTTGATTTGTTCTAGGCCACCAGAATACTGAATGCACAGTTGTGAAAGCGGGTAGTATATCTCAAAATTATCAGAAGGTCCTAGACTTAGCATAAGTTCAACCGGTCTTGAAAATATAAAACCATTTGGTATCATGCTTTCAATCAACTCATATATTGACTCATTCTGATAAGGCTTAAAGAACGCCTTTATGGCATCGGTATACTCATTATCCTCATCAGTCATTAATTTGAAACCTAAAAATGGAGCAGTCATTTCGTTATATTTGCTTGTCAGTAGAATAGCGTTCATAAATTCCAGATAGGGATTCACTTGTACATTAATGCATCTATTCATATCTTTCCTCCTAACTTAATCATTTATCTCTTTATACCACCTTTACAAACAATAGTACCATATATTTACTATTTGTACAATTTGCATTTAGGACACCAAAAAACAAGGTTCCCATCAATCAGTTATACTTACCGATAGCCTGGAAACCTTAGATTATTTAAGAATCAAACTCAGATCTGCTCAAACATTTTTTGAGCATATGCTTTAATATCATTTGGATTAATCATATTATATTTCTCTTTAACTGCATTAAAGTAATCGCCAATTAGTTTTTTCTCAATAATTCGATTTGATACTGCATCCTCTGGAAGTTCCTCTCTAGTCGATAACCAAGGTGCCTCTGAGTGCGTGAATTTTTCAAGCACTTTTCCACTGTAACAGCAAATATTCTTTATCACACTGTCCAATAATACCTTTTCTATTGTAGTGAATACTGAACAATCGACCTCAATCTTTCTATCAATTGGATTACAACAATAATCACGGTATCTGAAATAAATATCTCGATACACTGGTCCGTGAACCCAAGCCTCGCAGTCTTCGTTAAAAAGAAATGTCTTATAAAAAGCATAATAAAATCCTTGTATATAATAAAGTACCTTCTGCAGTGCGAGCGGAGTGATTTCTTCACGACTAAGTATATATCCTATAACCAAATCAATCTTTGACTTCTTAGCCTTAGAATTTCCAAGAATGGCATCAACAGCCCTTCTGCTTTTCTCATAGGATGCAATTGTTTTAAGATTTCCCTTATTACTTTCCAAAATATCCGCATAATATTGTGGATTATCATAGATTTTATTAAGAATATCTGAATACTGTTTTGTTGGCAAATCTCCTTCACAATAGCGAGAAAATGTCTGTTCACCCCATCCTAGTAAAAGAGATAGTGGACGCTTCCCAATTGCATATTTCTCTGGTATATCTAAAATCTTTTCAAGTGAAACAATTCCATTTTTCTTCCTATATGAATCATACAACGCTTTCAAGTTGTTGTCATTTACTTCTGCAATATAAATCTCTTCACCACAATCAACACAATGTGCTTTCTTCCCTAAATATGAATATTTTTCACCTTTAATAGTACCCTCCATTCGAACTTCATCTATGCAGAAATTAACATCATTTCTGCATCCTTCACAAAAAACTTTTCTTTCCTCCATATCAAACATCTCCTTTCAGTTTCCGTTTGATTACCTAAATAGGTAATCAAACGGCTTGTTTGGTTTATGAAAAGAAATTACCACTGTACGTGTACCTGATGATAAATCAATAATGTTAAACTTTGTATAAATATCCACAGTTTCTTCTTCGCCATCCACATTAAATAGCTGTACATTTATCTTATTGAGAATTACATTTATTTGATCTCTTGTATAAGACTGATTGTAGTACGGATTCATTGCATCACCTACTTTTGATACAATGATACTATATTATATGTCGTTAGTCAAGTATTATGCATCAATTAGTGCAAATTCGTAACAATGAAAATGCACCTCAAAACATTAGATTATGTCTAAGATTTGAGGTGCACTTCACTATTGATACTGAGCTATCTTATTAATATTTTATTTCTCTTTTGCCGCTAGACCAACAGAAATTATATTCCAGTAAGAATCTTTTTCATTATAATCTCTATCGTAAATCAATGGTTCTTGTGATCCACGCCATGAATGCTGATCATTGATACCCCATAATGTTACAGATGATATATCATCTTTGCAATCAATATATATCTGGAACAATTCTTTATAAATCTGTGCTTGTTTTGCTGCCATAGCGGCATCCGGTGCTGGTCCATTTCCATTAATATTTGTTGCAATATCAAGTTCTGTAATCTCAACATCGTAACCTGCTGCAGCAAATTTCTTAATAGTTTCTCTGTATTGTTCCATTGGTGGATACTCAATATTTACATGGCTCTGCATTCCGATACCATCAATATTACCAGCAGCTTGTGCATCTGCTACTAATTCAATGATTTTTTCAGCTTTTCCAGGATCATACTCGTTGTAATCATTGTAAACCAGCTTGATGCCAGTACCCTCTGATGCTGCTCTTGCAAATGCAAACGCATTTGTAACATAGGAGTAGTCTCCATAAATGTTTACCCAATGGTTTGATCCCATACTCATTGAGGAAACAACTTCGTTACAGATATCGTAAGCATAAAATAGACCAGGATATTTAACATTAATGTGTTCAAAGACTTGCTTTATAAAATCCTCCAGACGACGATCCATTTCCTCTATACTTACATATGCAGCATCAGGATCAAATCCTTCTTTAAAGAACCAAGTAGGAGTCTGGCTATGCCATACGAATGTGTGTCCTCTCATTTTCAAACCATTAGCCTCAGCAAAATCACAATATTGATCCATTTTAGTAAAGTCACATACAATGGCACCCCCAGATACTGATGCAGCATGATCTAATAATGCTTCTGGCTTCATATCATTTTCAGCTGTGATGCTGTTGTATTGTGATAATAGATTTTCTGTATATCTTGGGTCATTCAATCCATTCAAATGAACAGCTGCACCAATATAGAATTTGCCTGAATATACATTCTTTAAGCTATAGCTTCCTATACCTTCGATTGCTGTATTTAAAGCGTCAATAGCTTGATTTATTTCATCCTGTGTTGCATCAGCCTTAGCAAGAATATCTTCTGCAGCATTAATTGCATTCTTAATTTCATCGCCATTATTGAAGTCATCTAAGTTCATACTAGCATATTTAGTAATAATACCCATAAAGGTCATTATTTCACTTAGTGAATTATATGCTAGATCAATTTGGGTCTGACTTGTTGCTGTAGCAATTGCAACTTTTCCTGCTTCTATTCTAGCTGTGAAGGCTGCAACTCCCTTAGTAAAGGCAGAGTAATCATAATTTTCAGCAGTTTCAACTAATGCTATCAACTTATATGGATTAAGTCCAGGAATATCTCCAGGCTTTTTACCAGTAAGTACGATTTCACCAAATACGGCTGGGTTCCTCCATGCATTATCCGTTGTATCAAATAATGTAATTGTTCCGGCCCTGCTCGTATTAATACCATCATTTACCTGTAATTCTATACCAAATATTGTGTTGTTTGCTGCAACCTTCTGTAGTTCAACTCTTGCTTCAATGATGTATGATCCTTCACCTATCTTGGTTGCAGTATAGAAGCGGCTTAGATCACCATTACCTGCTGACTGTTCATTCCCATAATTAACTCTGAACTGTAAGTCATCAGGACCATAAGAGGTTGCCTTATCATTATTCTCATCAAGGAATATTTCGATGGAGTCCTTCTCATGTACTTGACTTGGTGCAAGCGTCATATTAGGATCATTAACTTGGGCAAGGACATAAAGAGCATTATCATCCCATAATACCTTAAAGGTTGCAGTAGCTTCTACCGCAGGACTGTTTATATTTGGAGGATTTATTGCGATTGCCTTCTCCCAAACATCATCAATTTCCCCATCAATTCTAGGTGTTCCATAAGTACCAACGATTCTTCTTTCTGCTGTAAATCCGTTCTCATCAGTTTCAATAATCGGACTTTCTGTTCCTTTTTCAGCGAAGAATACATCTGGTAAAATGTTATATAGTAAATGGTTTACACATTGCCAGGTATGTGTACCGTCTTTCATCAATAATAAGTATAAGTTACCCTGTGATAAATCTGCATTGTAAATGAATATCGGATTACCTTCGCTATCCTTCTGATTTGCCATAGCTGGAATTGCATTTACCATACCACCATAAGCAATATCATCAGTACCAGTGGATGCGAACACATAGTAATCGTTCATTGCATAGCCTTGTACAACACTGGCAAAATCAGCATTTCCTGGACCACCACTGATTGGTAGATAATACTTAAAGTAATCAAAACAATTCCTCATAATGGTAAATGTGCAGGATGAGCCTTGAGAGAATCCACCAACTGCATGATGATTTCTTGCAGCCTTCAGAGCATCCTGTGAACCCGATGCGGCATAAGTATTATACTTGGTAGCTATAAACGGCATTATCTCATTGATTATTTCATACTGTAATCTTCCCGATTCCATACCTCTATAGGTAGGACAAACAATGATCATCGGGTCAAGTTCGCCACCCGCAATCATCATATCAAGTACTTTCTTCATTACAGTTGTTACGTTAGGATCATCATCACCAAATACTGTGTTTTGATCTTCAGATGTACCATGAATTAGGTATAATACATTATATCTTGTATTCTTATCTTCTGCATTATAGCCAGCTGGAAGATATACAAGCATATTTTTCTGAACTGCACTGCCAGGTACTCCAGCATCACTATACTCATATGTGTCATAGAAATCTCTTACAACAGTACCCTTTGCACTAGCATCATATGCTGCTGCGGTAAGATAGTCTGCAGGAATTCTTCTGAACTCTTTAATCTTTGCTATTTCTGGATCTATGTCAGACATCACTTGAAGCAAGGCATAATTTGCATACTCTTCTCTTAGTACAGGCGCTTTATCCGTAAAAGCTAGAATCGGTATCTTTAACATATCATTATTTCCATCTGCATTATTAAAGAAAGAAAGAGCCATGTAACCTTGTTCTTTGATAAATGGTATATATTATTACTTTTCCTTCTGTTGGCTGATCCACCCCACCTAATATATGTATAAGAGTAGATTTTCCTGAACCAGAAGCCCCAACAACTGCTACAAACTCACCTTTTTCAATAGATAAGTTCACATTATCCAATGCTATAACCTGATTATCTTTAGTACCATATACCTTTTTAAGACCTTCACACTTTAGAATCTCCATGGTAACCCTCCTAATAATACTTTAAATTATCTATGAATCTAAGTGCAACATTGGAATAATTATACTATATTCTATATTAATTTTATATAAAAAAAATCGGCATAGCCAATATTTTCCGACTATGCCGAGGTGTCTACTGAGATTGTGCCAGGGCTCCATCTCTGTACATCCTTACTTACAACCTTACGATTAGGAAGCGTCAGAGTCCTCTGAATTCATTTTTTGCATCTGTAGCTGTGCCATAACAAGATTATAGTAAATACCCTTCCTCTCCATCAATTCATTATGGGAACCGATTTCAGCAATCCGGTGTCCATCAATAACGATTAACCGATCTGCACCTCGCAAGGTGGATAAACGATGTGCTATTGCAAAGTGGGATTTAATGCTGTTATAACATTGTTGCAATTCTGACCTCGCAAGGTGGATAAACGATGTGCTATTGCAAAGGTTGTTCTACCTGCCGTTAATCTCTCCAGTGCCTTTTGAATTAAATACTCACTTTCCGTATCCAGACTGGAAGTTGCTTCATCTAAGATTAATAGCTTGGGATCATTAAGGATAGCTCTGGCAATAGCTATTCTCTGTCTTTCCCCTCCTGATAGATTATGGCCCTTCTCCCCTAAGTAGGTATTGTAACCATCCGGTGTTTTACAGATAAAATCATGGGCATTGGCCATCTTGGCTGCACGTATAACCTCCTCTTCTGTTGCGTCAGGCTTAGCAAAACGAATGTTATTCAGAATTGTTCCTGTAAAAAGAAATGTCTCCTGTAGCACAACACCTAATTGAGAATGATAGCTTTCAATATCTAAATCATTGATATTAATACCATCTATCAATAGTTCTCCATCATCTACTTCATATAAATGCATAATTAGATTAATCATTGTTGATTTACCGGTTCCGGAGGCTCCAACTATTCCTATCATCTCGCCCTTTTTTACCTTCAGGTTGATGTCCTCTAGCACAGGCTCATAGGATTTATAACCAAAATGTACATTTCTAAATTCAACCTCACCTTGAATCTCATGCTTGATTGCATTTTCCTTATTCAAGATTAGAGGTTCTTCATCCAGCACATCGTAGATACGCTCTAGACTGGTTATCATCTGGGTTATCATACGTGGTAAATGTGTCATCCAGCCCAGTGGTCCATATAAGGTCCAGGCATATGCATTGAACTGTACCAAAGTACCGATAGTCATAGATCCATCAAGAACATTACGGCCACCAAAGTAATATACAAAATAGATTCCCATACTCATAATAAAAGTCAGCAAAGGATAGAAGGTTGCCCAAAATATCTCATTCTTTTTTTGTACAGCTGCATATTCATTTGCGAGACGGTTAAATTTATCCGACTCTGCTTGCTCTTTACCAAAGGATTTCACAATCCTCATGCCTGAGATTACATCCTGAAGCGAACTGTTCATCTTATCACTTTTCACCCATTGGAGGTGAAAACGCCTACGGACATTCTTACGAAAAGCATTGGATATCATGAATACAATAGGCAGGAAAACAACTGATATAAGTGTCATTGTAACATTTAAGGAAAGCATTATTGCAATTGCTCCCACCATAGTAACCAAGCAGGAAAACATATGGCCCAAACACTCCTGAACAAACCTTTGAATCATGCCAGTATCATAGGCTACACGATTCATCAGTTCTCCTGGACGCTTATCTTGAATAAAGGATAGGGTTAATTCCTGTATCTTCTGATACATTTTCCTGCGAATATCCATACTCATTCTCGCACCCAGAGACACAAACCACCAGTTTTTTAACACCTGTAATAGAATCAGAAATAGTGTTAGGCCCAACATAACTAATACAAACATAATTACGTCTCTTGTGCTTCCTGATTTATCTGCTAATTTACCGTCTATAAAGACTTTCTGAAACTGAGGAATATATAAACTAAGGGCAGAGGATGCCATGGCCACCAAAGATATTAAAATTAGTCTAACCTTATATGCTTTCAGTAAATTCCATAGCTTACCCGCTGTTACAGCTTTACCATCACATTTTGGACATTTGCTTGTACCCGGTAGTGCGCGCCCGCATTCTAAGCAGGTCTTCTCCCTCTCTCTGCTAACTACCTGCTTATTTTTTTTATCACGAAGCAGTTCTGCTCCTTTTGCAAGGAAGGAGGCGCGTGTAAGATGACGCATGGAAAAGCGTACAATATGCTTTTCATACTCCTCTGAATACTCTTTTATAACTAAAATGCCACAATTAATCTGGGGCTCGCTTTTGATTTTTTCTAGCAAGGCTAAATCTCGTTGAAATGTTACCTGCTGCTCATCTGTCACAATCAGACGATTGCTAGTAACAATAACGTATCCATTCTCCCCAAAAGTACCGTCCTTCGCTAAATCGTGAGGGATACAGTAACGTATCTCTTCAGAAGGCATTAATTGTAGAAAAGATTTAATCTGATTTGGTAATTTAAATAGTAATTCCATTCTTCTCCTCCATAATGACACCTGACTTTTGCTCCCATATCTTATCTAATGAGTTATTCTATATTATAAAAACAAGTCTAATTTTCTTAATTCCTGCGTAGAAAGATGCGTAATATCAGGTATCTCAAAGCGGTTTCCGTCCAAATCAGTTATCATCAAACGGGTATCACTTAAGTAAACAACGGAGGAACCTCCCATATGTATGGTAAACCTACAAGCACCATGATCAGTCAGAACGTTAAAATATGCGAAACCGTACTCATCTTTGATATCTATAATCTTTTCTATCACTGGAGTAAAATAGCGTAATCTCATCTGCTCCTCTAGCATTTCTCTGGTTTCACTAGATACGTCCTTTCTTAGATCCCTAATCATCCCTATCTCTTTTGCTTTTTCATCAGGTTCCCGAATAGAGATATATTCATCCGGGTTAGTAAATGGGAATATACGATATACCTGTACTCTTTTATAAAACTCATCTTCAATCTTTAAGGATACAAATCCGCCCTCTGTTCGGGCAAATACAGAATTCTCTTCTGTAAGAAATCGAAGCTTGAGCATTTCCTCTGTTTCCTGCTCCATTTTCTTTAAATCAAACTCATCATCAACTNTATTATCAATAATTATATTATTATCATTTTCCTGCATACTTTTTCCTCCTCACTAATCAATACCCCGTAGCGCCAATGCTTTGGTCTGTAGTTCTTTTAACTTGTAATATACGCCCTTTTTCTCCACCAACTCATTGTGAGTACCTTCCTCTGTTATCTCACCATTATCAATTACTATCAAACGGTCAGCATCTCTCAGAGTTGATAATCGATGTGCAATCGAAATGGTAGTTCTGTCCTTAATAAGGATGTTAATGGAGGCTTGTATAGCTTTCTCGGTCTCCGTATCAACCGATGCTGTGGCCTCGTCCAGTATTAAAATCTTAGGATCTGCCAATATAGCTCGGGCAATTGAAATACGCTGCCGCTCACCACCGGAGAGATTGCGCCCAGCTGACCCAATTACGGTATCATAACCCTCAGGCATCTTACAGATGAAATCATGAGCGCTTGCCAGTACTGCTGCTTCTACGATCTTATCAAAAGAGGCCTCCGGATTGGCGTAAGCAATATTTTCTGCAACGGTTCCCATGAAAATGTAGGTATCCTGTGAAACCATTGCCACATTTCTTCTTAAATCCTTGAATGCTATATCCTTAATATCGGTATTATCAATGTAAATCTCACCCTCCTGAGGATCGTAGAGACGTGAAATCAAATTTACCAGAGTTGATTTTCCTGCGCCGGACCTTCCTACAATTCCTAACATTTTCCCAGCCTCAATCTTAAGATTGATATTCTTAAGAATCGGTTTATGAGGCTCGTAACCAAAGGTCACATTCTTCAGTTCGATATTACCTTCCATAGTTTTCATTCTGACAGCATCCGGCTTCTCCCTAAGCTCCGGAATCGCATCAATGATTTCAAACATTCTCTGTGCACTATTCATGCTGTCACTGAACCACCTAAAGGCATAGGACATAAAGTCCAAGGGTCCGTTCAGCTGCTGTACATAACCAGTGAAGGTAATCAAAATACCCAGCTCCATGTGTGACCGGTTTAAAAGAAGATAGGCACCAAAGCCCCAGACTATGATCATGGCTATATTCTCAAATATTACATATAGTGCAAAGAATTTATTATCAAAGTTAACTAAGGACATCTCGGCACTTCGTACTCTTTGATTGTTTTTATCAAAACGTCTTAGCTCACTCTCCTGCTGACCAAATGCTTTCACTACACGTGCCCCCGTTAGATTATCATTTAAACGGGAATTCAGGCTTCGCTCAGCCCTATGTCTTCTCCCATAAAAATGCCACAGCTTGGGCATCATCTTAAAGCTGATAGTAAAGATGATTGGAACAAAGATTAGAGCAGCAAGGGCAAGTCTCCAGTTCATTCTAAACATAACTATGGCCGTAGCTGTAATCGTCAGTATATTTATCATCAAATAAGGTAATCCATCGATAAAGAAACCTGTCACTCGCTCTGCATCCCTTAAAACACGAGTCATCAAGCCTCCTGTCTGTCTACTATTAAAAAAACTGATTGATAGTTCTCCCATTGTTTGAAATACCTGAGATTTCATTTTCATAACAATCTTTGGAACAATCGTAGCTGTCAATACACCCTGGATAATACCAAGAATCTGTATGGTTATTTTAGTTAAAAACATAATCAGTATGACTAGGCCCAGTGCAATTATATAATTTATACCGGGGATACCCAGTGACTCCAGGAATTCAGAGTTCTTAGACAGGACCTTGTCATATAGTATTTTACCGCTCAGGTAAGGCCATACCAGATTAAGTGCTGCGGTAACAATATAGCATAGAATCATTAGGATAATTTTTGGAGCAAATGGCTTGAAATAAGTTAAAATACGAACNAAAACAGATTTTTTATCCATACATTTCGGACAAATCTTTCGTTCCTTGTCCGGATACATGGATCCACATTTTNGACAATATTCTTCTTCCTCCTCTGTCTTCATTACCTCTTCGGTTAGCTCACCATCCCCCTTCAAGATGCCGAACAGCTTAACAATATGTAATACAGCTCCTATCATCATATTTGTAAAGGCAGCCAANTGTATATCCGGTCCCGATTCAGACTCTTCATTCTTCGCTGAATAGTATAGAACCCCTCCACTAATGGAACGAATCACCTCTAAGTTCTCGATCTCCTTTAAGGATACAANTTTAGCAGCCCAGTTCTTTTCTCTGCCCATATGGAGTTCATTCTTACTGCCAACTCCCTTAAACTGATAAACTTCCGACTTATCCGGTTCTGATCTGAGTATGATAATCTTATGCTGTGTCAGAATTATATAGCCCCTTGCAAATTCACCCTCCAAAGTCATGTCCGTATTCGCATAAGTAATAATATCCTCACTCTTTACCTGATAGCCTGATAAAAATTTTAATACCCCTGATGGCAACTTTTTCTTTACGTCCATAATATTCTCCTCACATAATACAGTAAAAACAAGTGAACCTCTCATATATTACCATATACGAACAGATGTTTCAATCAAAATTCATCAAAATAATCATATTAGAGTAGAAATATTTTGATATATTATACAATTTAGATAAATAAGCTATGGTATATTTATAGTAAAAATACTATAATTGAAGTATAAAATGTGGAGGTGATGACATGCGTGTATTATTTATAGGTGGTACGGGAACGATTAGTACTTCCATTTCCCGTAAACTTGCTGAGAATGGCTGTGATCTATACCTGTTAAATCGAGGAACACGAAATAACCAGCTTCCCTCAAATATTAATTTTATTGAGGCTGATATTAGTGATGAGGCTGATGTGTCAAAGAAGCTTGAAGGTATGACTTTCGATGTAGTATGTGATTTCATCGGTTTCGTTCCCGAGCAGCTGGAGCGGGATTTTAGACTCTTTAATAATAAAACCAAGCAATTTATCTACATCAGTTCTGCCTCAGCTTATCATAAACCAGTAAGAAACCCTATTATCACTGAGGGTACAAGCCTTGCTAATCCCTACTGGAAATACTCTCGTAATAAGATTGCTTGTGAGGATTTCCTTATGAGAATGTATCGAGAACATGGATTTCCTGTAACTATTATCCGACCAAGTCATACCTACTGTGAGCGATCCGTACCTCTTGGTATTCATGGCAGACACGGATCCTGGCAAGTCATTATGCGAATGTTATCAGGTAAGCCGATTATAGTTCATGGCGACGGTACCTCCCTGTGGACTATGACTCATAGCGATGACTTTGCCAAAGGCTTCATAGGGCTGATGGGTAATCCAGCGGCAATAGGAGAAGCCTTTCATATTACATCCGATGAATCCCTTACTTGGAATCAGGTATATGAGATTATCGCTAATTGTCTAGATGTACCTTATAAGCCTTATTATGTCGCTTCTGATTATCTTGCAAAGATAGCTCCCGATGATTATGATTTAATGGGTGGATTGATCGGCGATAAGTCAAATACCGTTATATTTGACAATAGCAAATTAAAAAGAGTAGTTCCCGGCTATCAAGCAACTATCAGATTTGAACAAGGAATAAGAAAAACCTTGGATTATATTCTTTCTCACGAGGAATACCAGACCTTAGATGAAGAATTTGATCGCTGGTGCGATAAGGTCATAGATGTTTTAGAAAGAGCAAAAAAAGATATATTATTAGACTGACATATATGTAAAAATAAAAAGCCTTCTCTGTACTTTAGTTAAAGCTATTACAGAAAGGCTTTTTACTTTCTAATCACTAGGACTTGATAGCCCTATTAACACTAAAATCTGTTATTCCATTCACCACATTCATCATGATGCTGATGTTCTTTACATTGTTTCTAAAATCTTTGCAACTGGCTCAAACCAATCGCCATCGAAAAGCTCTATCATACCCTTGTCACATGCAGCTGAAATTTTCGGGTCAATAGGTAATTTAGCAAGCACTTTTAAATTATGTTTATTCGCAATTTCATCAATATGGCTTTCACCAAATATCTTATAGTCTTTACCATTATCAGGACATTTAAAATATGACATATTCTCAACCAGACCAATAATGGGGATATTCATCATCTCGGCCATTTTAACAGCCTTTGATACAATCATGGATACAAGTTCCTGTGGAGATGTCACAATGATAATTCCATCAACAGCAATTGATTGAAATACTGTAAGGGGAACATCGCCGGTGCCCGGTGGCATATCTATAAACATAAAATCCACATCATTCCATATAACATCTGTCCAAAACTGCTTGACGGTACCTGCAATGATTGGCCCTCTCCATACGACAGGATCGGTATCGTTTTCTAAAAGCAAATTAACAGACATAATGTCAATACCGGTCTTAGTTTTAACAGGTAATAAACCGAACTCATTGCCTTTGGCTTTTTCTCTGATACCAAATGCTTTAGGAATAGAAGGTCCAGTAATATCCGCATCCAAAATAGCGGTTTGATAGCCCTTTCTCTTCATTGTAACTGCAAGCATTGAGGTAACAAGTGATTTACCGACACCACCTTTACCACTGACAATACCAATAACTTTTTTTACACTGCTCATCTTATGTAGCTTCTCGGAGAAATCTGTTTTTTGTTCCTGTCTTTCTGCGCAGTCCTCCGAACAACTGCTACAGCTTTGATTGCAATTTTCGCTCATACTCTTACTCCTTTTAATTTAGATTGTAATCTAGCATACTATGGGCTCCCACGCCTATGCCTATAGCATCCACGACCGCAACCATTTAGTCCTTCACAAAGCCGATATTCGCCACCCTCAATCAATAGCACCTTTCCATTTACTAAAGCTTCAGCCAGCTTTTTTCTGGCCTCCACATAAATGCCTTGAACAGTACTGCGAGCAATATTCATTTGCCTAGCACACTCTTCTTGTGTAAAGCCCTCCAAATCTATAAGTCTTATGGCTTCATACTCGTCTACAGTCATCTTCAGATAATTTTCTGCGTCGGCTGGTAAATCAAGAGGCCCGAATTTACTACTCTCGGGTAAACAGCAAACTTTTCTCCATTTAATTGGTCTTGCCATAATATATCACCTCCTTAGGTTTTCGGCATATGCCATCTATTCTTATTATACACAGTTTATGGTATATGTCAATAACTTTCGAAAATACTAAGTAGGTTTACCAAAACAGATGGTTTCTACAGTACTGTAGATTTAGTCTAGAAATAACAAGGTTTGGGATTCTCCTATTCCTTATTTTTATATGCAATGGCATCAATCTGAACATGCAAACCATCCGGTCCACCAGTATGAGCAAACTCAGTTTGAATCGTTTTTCTTGCTGGGTATACTCCATCAAATCTTTCCTTAAACACCTTTTCCATAATGGGAATATTCCAGGCGTCCTTAAGTAATACATCCACTTTAACCACATCACGCAAAGACATATTTACTTTTCTTAAACGGTTCTCCATATCATTTAGTGCACCATGTACCTGTTCTTCAATTGTGCCTCCTACATTTCCTACACAGAAGCTAAGAAAGACAAAACCTCCTGCTTCTACTATCTCCGAATAAGCATATTCTTCATTAACATCTAATCTGATAATGCTATTCATAATTTCTCCTCCTTTTTTATAATTATATTTGTATATGAGTCCTTACATGGAACAGACAAATACCTTGCAAAATCCTTGATTGAACTATGAATTTGATCTAACATCACATCTGTGACCTTAATCCCAGGTTCCCACCACCAGTTTTTAATCATAAATGGTTCGTCTTTTTTACTCTTACATGGTTCAAACCTGGCAATCAGTTTTGTCCCATATAGAACTGGCAGAACGTAATATCCATATTTACGCTTATCAACAGGTGTATATACTTCCCATCGATAATCAAAGTTGAATATTTTATTAATCATATCTCTATCCCATAACATATTATCAAGAGGCGCTAAAAATTTGACATGCCCCTTGTTCGGATAATTAAAATAGCATTCCGCTTCGTATGGAAAATAAAATGGTGTATCAATTCCTTCGATATAGACCACCTGTAGTTTCTTTTTATCCACAAGATGGTTTATTACTTTTTCTCTCGTATTCTTATCGGATAAATAATGGCCTTGCCATGCGCCCCCTCTTTTATCCCATAGCAGTCCCACACATTGTATTCTGCGCTTGATATACCATTCAAGGAATTCTTCATCCTCTAAAAAGTTGTCCCCCTTCAAAAGCTCCTTTGGTATTATATTTTCAGTAAAGTCGTAATACTTCTGCGTCCCTTTTTTATCTTTTATAGCTAACTCTCCCCTGCTATATAAGTAATCTAAGGCTGCGCTTGATAGCTTTTTATGTCCCCATCTACTTACTCTACTCTCTCCAATTGATAAATCCTTGCTAGAGGTCATACCATTTTTCCTAATATAATCTCTTACCTCTTCCAATATATTTAAAGCATCTAACTGTCCTCTATATGCCAATGTGGCTTTTGCACGTTCTACATTTGCCTTTCTAATTCTAGTAAAACTCGTATATTCATTTGTTTCATAAATACACATTTCTTTATCAAATCCATCAATTAATTTATGCTGGCGGTACAGTAAATCATATAGCATATAAGGCTCATAGGCCCTTACTCGTGATTGTAACACCAAGTCCGCATTACGACCTACCACATTAAGTGGATCATATTGTATGCTTTTTATTTGCCGAAAACATTGAATTATCCCATCTATCCCTCTATATTCTTTTACTTCATTTAGGTTGTGATAATTCACCAGAAAGCTCCTTGCTTCTTCTAATGATATTTCTACTTTTCCTCTATTCATATACTCCCCCCTAGTATTACTTACCAATATATCAAAAGAAGTATGACACCTGTATGTCACACTTCTTTGTATTGTTCTAATATTTGATTACAATGTAAGCAAATTTTTTCTATTAACTCTGGTGGTTCAATAACTTTAGCCTGATTAGAAAAAGCTAATACCATACTATACCAGAAATGCTCATTTTCAGGAACATACATCTCATATATGAATTCTCCATTCTCATATTCTTCAATAATTGCTCCATTTAGATACTCCTCACATTTTGCCCTAATGTTCTTCTGACATAATAGCTTGACGCAAATTATTTCATCTTTATAATCAGACTGCTCCAACCTTTTTTTTACTTCACTAACACTATGTAATTTACTATTACTCTCTTCTGAAATAGATATATTTTTCATCCTAACAACTTTTAACATCCTATAGTCATCATATTTCGGATAATAGCATATCAGATACCAATTGTACCACTTATACATAATAGCAACCGGTTCCACCTTATGCTCTTTCCTTTCATTATTCGTATTTGTATAGATAAATACAACTTTTTTTCTGATGCTAATAGCTCGTTGTAAAAGAAGCAATTTGTCATTGGTAGTACTATTTTCTTTTAATACTCCCAAATCTAATACAATATCAGATGTACTCTCTGGTGCAATTGCTTGCATCATTTCTAGAGTTTTATCCAGTTCATCATTGTCAAATGCAGTTTGTAGTCCTTGTAGCGCAGTAATAATATAAGAAAGATTATTTTCACCTACCAATTGACGGTCTAACTTAAATGACTCGAGTATTTCATATCCACCTTCTGATCCGTAATAAGTCACAACAGGTATTCCTGCTAATGTAAGGGTATTAATATCCCTCAAAATAGTTCTTGTTGATACCTGAAACCTCTCTGCTAGCATCTGCGCAGTTACTCTCTTATTACCAAGTAGATAATTTGTTATGGCGAGTAGCCTCTCTATTTTCACTATACACCAACTCTCATTCGTTATATATCCATATAATGTATTATACCATACATCAACTCTTTTTTTCTTTCTTTATTCCTAAAATTATGCGAAGGGGAGCGAAATGCCTGAACACTTCAAAGAGAGCAAAGCTGGCTATGAGGCTAAATACAACGATTAAAACATACTGCAAAGTTATATTACTTGACCATTGTAGAGCATAATAGGCTATTACCATCATGACTGATTGATGTAGTATGTATACGGGAAAGGCCGCCTTATTCAAATAATCAAGTACTTTCCCTCCTCGGCTAAGATATCTGTAGGCAAAGGCTAGCATCACTAGCAAAGTGCTAAATCCATAAAGATTTCTTACATAGGCGAAAAGACAGGTAAAATCACCATATCCTCTAGCATAACCCAGTAGGGACAAGTATACAGATATAGATATCACCATAATTCCAAATGACCACCATCTTATATTATCAATTGCTGTAATTGTTTCCTCATTTGATGCCATAAGGAAGCCTACAGCAAAATACAAGCCGTAGAAAAACAAGTTCTTACCGCCGATATCCGGTAAAGCCTCGGAGATCGTTAAAGGTATAAATATGAGAATGAGGAACCATCCTTTACTAAAAAGTCTTCCTATAAAGCCAAGGCCTTTCGTACGCCTTGCATTTATTATATGTAT
>JGI24710J26742_10001517_pt1 | contig 21317 bp, 18 predicted proteins | sample BioPla2DNA2_FD_26742 | JGI IMG/M metagenome (IMG submission 26742) | reverse complement strand
CCAACGAAAACGCATTTAACCGCTGTGCATGTACAATCTCGATGATTTACAACGAACGTTTTTGCTCAAGAATCCACAAAGGATTTGCAAAAGTTCAAGCTAAACTAAGCGAAATGTTTGAAAAAACCGCTTCCCTCTAGAGAGAAGCAGCTGATGGCTTAACAATATTTACAAGAATGGTTACACAAAACTATTGACACTACCATACTCCTCCCTTCTCCTCATTGTTTACTGCAATAAAATCATTTTAAAAGCTTGATTTTAAATACGATCTTTGATATATTTAAACTATCTTAGTATGAAAAACTTGCGATGTTTATTGAAAACCGTCAAAATGCCATTCTGCTTCCTAAAGGCACAGATCGACATTTTATAGAAAAGAGGCGCGTGATGAAAAAAAGGATATCTTTCTTGGGTTGGAACTTGGATCCATACGCATCAAGGCAGTAGCGATTGATCAAACTCACAGCCTTGCTTCTTTGGGTAGCTACACATGGAAAAACAACCTAGAAAATGGTTTGTGGATATATTCGCTTTAAAAAGCGTGGGTGAGTATTAAAAATGCAATTTCAGCGATAGAAGACCGTCAGGCTGTTGCCAGTATAGGTGTTTCCGCCATGATGCACGGCTACTTAACTTTTGATAGCCAATGGCAGCTTTTGACACCCTTTAGAACCTGGCAGAATACTGTGACTGGAAAAAGTTAACGGAATTTTATTTCATTTTAATATCCCGCAGCGGTGGAGTGTTGCTCATTTGTATCAAGCGATTCTTAATAGAGAGGAGCATGTTTCGCGTATCGCACACATAACGACTCTTGCTGGTTATGTTTAATACATGTTGACGGGCGTACATGCAGTAGGTGTTGGAGAAGCTTCCGGCATGTTCCCAATAGATCCCAACACGGGGAATTATGATGCGGATATGTTGACAGCTTTTGATACATTAACACGCCAGATGAGTATGCCTTGGAAGATTGGTGAGCTGCTTCCTCGTGTGCTAAAGGCGGGCGAAAATGCGGGTTTTTAACTGAAAAGGGTGAAAAAGTGTTGGACGGTTTACATGGCAGCAGCTTGCCGGGTGCCTATTACTTGCATGGAAACAGCAGGAGAAGGCGGACCTTATGGCATGGCGGTGTTGGCAGCATACAGTGTACAGCGTGCGCAGAATGAAACTTTGGATGACTATTTACAAAATAGGGTGTTTGTTTCGTCTTCTTCTGTTACTCTGACGCCTGATGAGGAAATTGTGGAAGGGTTTGAACGATATTTAACTTTATTCAAAAATGCTTTGGTGGTAGAACAAGCTGCTATCAATAATATTTAGGAGGAAAATAGAATGAAACAATATCAATTTTGGTTTATAGTAGGCAGTCAGTTTTTATATGGACTGGAAGTGTTGGAGATTGTAGAACAACGTGCGCGGAAAATGGCCGAAACCATGTCGAAACAGTTACCCTTTCCGCTAATACATAAAGTGACTGCAAAGACCAATCAAGAGATTACAGAGATAATTAAGGAAGCCAATTATGATGATGCTTGCGCGGGCATCGTGACATGGTGTCATACCTTTAGCCCGTCCAAGATGTGGATAAATGGCTTAAATCTGCTTCAAAAACCATATTGTCATTTCGCTACACAGTATAATCGTGAAATTCCTAATGAAGAGATCGACATGGATTTCATGAACCTTAATCAGGCTGCTCATGGGGACAGGGAACATGGCTTCATTGTATCCCGTTTGCGTATGCCCCAAAAAGTGGTTGCAGGCTATTGGAAGGATAAGGAGGTATTGGAACGCCTGGGTGGCTGGATGAAAACAGCAGTGGGTGTTGCAGTATCCAAGTCGCTGAAAGTAATGCGCTTTGGTGATAATATGCGTGAAGTGGCAGTTACCGAAGGGGATAAGGTAGAGGCGCAGATTAAGTTGGGCTGGCAGGTTAACACGTGGCCTGTAGGCACATTAGTGGAATACATGGACGCTGTTGATGAAAATGAAATTGATAGCCTACTTGAAACCTACCGTGCAAAATATGATATCGCTACTCAAGATATTAAAACGGTACGTTATCAGGCGCGGGAAGAAATCGCCATAAAAAAGCTTCTTGATTCGGAAGGCTGCATTGCCTTTACCAATACCTTTCAAGACCTCTATGGTATGCGCCAGTTGCCCGGTTTAGCTACTCAGCATCTAATGGCGCAAAGCTATGGTTACGGTGGAGAGGGAGACTGGAAAACAGCTGCGATGACGGCTATTATGAAGGCGATGGGTGAAAATGGAAACGGTGCTTCTTCTTTTATGGAAGATTACACATACCATCTTGTTAAGGGACAGGAGTACAGTTTGGGTTCGCACATGCTGGAGGTATGTCCTAGCATAGCGGCACAACGTCCGCGAATTGAGGTACATCCCCTTGGCATAGGTAATAGGGAAGCGCCCGCACGTCTCGTGTTTGAAGGGAAGCCGGGTAAGGCCATCGTCGTGTCTTTGGTGGACATGGGTGGACGTATGCGGTTGATATGCCAGAAAATTAAATGTGTGAAACCAATTTTTCCCATGCCAAATCTGCCGGTGGCGCGCGTGATGTGGCGGGCGATGCCTAATCTTGAAGATGGTATCGCTTGCTGGTTGATGGCTGGTGGTGCGCATCATACGGTGCTTAGCTATGATGTAACAAGCGAGCAAATGCGCGACTGGGCACGGATGATGGACATAGAATTTGTCCTGATAGACGAAGAAACGACGCTGGAAAAGCTGGAAGAAGAGCTGATGATAAAAGATCTCGTTTGGAAGCTGAAGTGAGGCGAAAACCATGTTGGAAGCACTTAAGAAAACGGTTTGTGAAGCTAACCTAATGCTGAAAGAATACCATTTGGTCATCTTTACCTGGGGTAATGTTTCAGCTATCGATAGGGAAACGGGATTGGTTGTTATCAAGCCTTCGGGCATTGAGTACGATGGTATGAAACCTTCTGATATGGTGGTGGTAGATCTAGACGGCAATAGGATAGAAGGTACATACAAACCTTCTTCTGATACGCCAACCCATCTGGAACTATATAAGGCATTTTCTAAAATTGGGGGCGTCGTACATGCCCACTCACGTTGGGCGACAGTATTTGCGCAGGCGGGACGATCTATCCCTGCACTTGGTACAACGCATGCCGATTATTTCTATGGCACCATTCCTTGCACAAGAGAGATGACTATGCAGGAGATTACCGGCGCTTATGAGAAGGAAACGGGTAGTGTAATTGTGGAAACTTTTCAGGGACAAAACCCTCTGGCTGTCCCCGGTGTGCTGGTACATACGCACGGACCTTTTGCCTGGGGTACAGATGCTGAAGATGCTGTGCACAATGCGGTGGTTTTAGAGCAAGTGGCTTTCATGGCGTATCATTCGTTACAGCTGAATGGTGAGCTTTCTACTATGTCGCAGGTGTTGCTTGATAAACATTACCTGCGCAAGCATGGAGCGAACGCTTATTACGGACAAAAATAAATGTAACGGAGCGTTTAACCATATTTGGTAATTAGCCAAACTAATTGAGTAATACGTGTTTAGCAGTGTGAATATATACTAGAAGGATAAATTAATGAGCAACTTTAAAGAAAAAGATTATAAGGTATTTGAGATGTTTCAAAAAGAATGGGCACTAGTAACGGCAGGGAATTTGGAGCTGTTTAATTCCTGCACAGTGGGTTGGGGCGATATGGGCACCCTATGGAAACGGTCGGTTGTGACCGTGTACCTCCATCCCAGCAGATATACATGCGACTTTTTCTTGCAGCATGACTTCTTTACTGTTAGCTTTTATCCGCCGAGCTGTAAAGAAGCGTTGGCTTATATGGGGTCTTATTCAGGTCGTGATGGCAATAAAGCGCAGAGTGCTGGATTGACACCAGTGGCGATTGGTGACAGTGTCACGTATGCAGAAGCGAAAATGACATTTCTTTGTCGTAAGCTCTATCAGCAACAGTTTGTTAAGGAGGATTTAGCTGCAGATATACAGAAATATTATCACGAGAATCCAAAATCTTTTCCGCCGGATGATGCTGGTAGCTGGCAGCCGCACTGGATATTTGTCGGCGAAGTTATTGATGTTATGGAACGGTCTTAATAACGAGTTTTCAATGAAATTGATAGTTTCGTAAAAAAACTCTTTCTTCAAATGATGCTTAAATATAAAGCACAGGTATACATAATCCTTAAACGGAAGAAAAATGCTGAGTATTATCTAGTTCAAGCTAAATTATATTTGAGATAAAATTACAAGTGACACTAACTTTATACCATAATCAAAAAATATAAAAAAGAAACTATTAAGTAGCAAGTATGAGTAGATAAAAGTAGTAATAATAGTCATTTCGAGAATGACTATAAGGATAGAGTATGGTGTCTTGCAAAAAGACACAATCGTTAGAAAATTAAAGGGAGTTGAGCTCCTATTTATTTTTCACTTTTTCCCCAAGGCAACTTTAGTACCGCAAGGTAACCCCAATCCAAAAGACCGCTAGGCAGGACGCTCATTAGATACATTAAAAAGCCTGTACCCTTGCGGTATTTTAACCTAGGACGCTTATCTTCTAGCGCTCTTATTACAGTATCTACAAGTTCCTGTGGGTTTCCTGCGTTGCCAAGCACTTTTTTCATCAGAAATTTAAGGCGTTTGAGCACAGTCTGATAACGAGTAGTGATTTTTAGTGCTTTTAAGTATTGATCTTCCATGCTGCTGAGTAGTTTTGTCTGATAAGCACCGGGCTGTATCTTTATTACAGGTATGCCGATAAACATTAACTCTCGACGCAGGCTGTCGTTATAGGCTTCAATGGCTCGCTTGGACGCGCAGTAGGCTCCTGCAAAAGGTTGAGAAGCCGCCCAACCCACGGTAGAAGAGCAGTTAATGATGCGTCCCTTTCCCTTTTCTATCAAATCAATCATGATGGCGTTGACTCGGGCGGTGCCCAGTACATTGATGTCTATCAGCTTTTCCATAAGCTGTATTGCCTCTCCTTCAACAAGCGAAGAAAATGCAGATATCCCTGCAAAGTTGACCACAGCGTCCAAGCAATTAGTGTATTTAAGCAATTTTTCCTTAGCTGCTTTAAGGCTGTCAATGTCGCATACATTGGCATTAATAGGGATTACATTGGGTAGCTTGCCGAGTTCCCTTAGTTTTTCATTGTTTGTACCAACAGCAAAAACCTGCCAGCCCCTTTTGGACAAAGCGCGTACACATAATTCTCCAAGACCACCAGTAGCGCCGGTAAAGAAAACAGTTTTCATGGTATATCCTCCTTATAAATGCCTATGCCGACAATATCCTGCTGCCTTCGGGTGCGCTGATAGCCTCTGTATATACCGGAGCTCATTACATTGTTGCCCATAAAAATCATTGCCGCTGTCTGACCGCCGTCAAGAGTATAGGCTTCATAGCAACCTTTTTCCAGCAGACGATCCGCCACAAAGCTTAAAGACGCTCCGGCGGAGCGCTTGTTGCGTCCCTCTACCATTATGCCCACAAAATGACCAGGAGCAATAATGCCTATAGCGCTTCGGGGCTCTCTATTGGTAAAGCTCTTCTTGAGGCGCGTGTCCTTCACCCTGTCCTTAAACAGAATAGGACCAAAGGCAAGCACGTCAAGCGCTCCTTTATTTAGGTAGTCCTCACCACTTAGCTCACCAGGGACGTGCATTTCTACGTGTCCATCAGCATACAGAGCGAGCTCATCAAGGGGAGGTATCTTGGCTACTGGATGGGTATAAGTGTTTTCGTGCAGTAGCTTACTGTTTCGGATAATAAGCCCTACGCGTTCTTTGTTTGATAGGCGAAAGGAAAAGAAATCCCCGTTCTGGGCGTATACAACATGGTTATTGCGTGCGATTTTCTCCGGTCTTTCTAGATAACGGGAAGGTCGCTGTGGGTCTGCAGAAAAGGCACGGAAGTGCTCTGGTTCCTTAAAGCGGATATCCGCAATAAACCATACAACATTTTTATGTTCAAATTTCCCAGAATAGCGAGCAATCTCAACCTTAAGGGTGGTCGAAATATATATCCATTGACCAGCTTTCTCATCCCTATAAACAAATACTTTTGTTGCGCTCTGTTCATCAGTCAGCAAAAAGCCGTCTTCGGTAAGAGGTGGCCAAGCCGTAAAGGGTAGAGGACCTTCTGCAGGAAAAGGAGTAACAGAAGTAGCATATGTAGGTATGTCGGTGGGTAGAGGCGTTGGCAGCGCAAAAGCAGGCACTAAATAAGATAACAGGACGTTCAGCAAAAGAAATATTATTGTCCACACTTTAGTTTTTATAAACCTGCTCATACTGTTCCTCTCCTTGTTATTTTTTTAGGTTTATACTACAAGAATGGGAAAGGTCTGTCATGCTATGCATGGTAAAACGCTTAAAAAAGCAATGTTAACCCATTCCGGTCTACTTCTAGCTCCATCAGTTGCCAATTACCGGAAACATTCTGTAGTGCCTGTGCCATGCGCTGGGGGAAATCGTTTTTATGGTACAGGCACAATAAAGTAGGACCAGCTCCGCTTAAGCAAAAACCATCAGCGCCCTGCTCACGAGCAATACGGGCAATTTCTTTACTTCCAGAAATCAAGGGAAAGCGGTATGGTTGGTGAAGCCTGTCCGACATGGCATTGGATAAAAGAAATCTGTCTCCCGTTTCCAAGGCACGTAACAATAGAGCAGCGTGTCCTACATTGTATACTCCGTCTTGCCAAGATATGGTATCAGGCAATACTGCTCTTGATTCTTGAGTGGAGAGATTAAAATCCGGCACCAAAGCTAAAAAACGAATGCTATTTGCAATGGGAGCGGAGGCAGTATATACTTTCTCACCTTCTAAAAGGGATACACGTAGCCCGCCAAAAATAGCAGGGGCAACATTGTCTGGATGCCCTTCTATCATGGTAGCTATCTCCAGTATATCCTGTTTGTTTTTTTGAAGTCCATGTAGCCTAGAAGCCGCCGCTACCCCTGCCACAATCAAGGCGGCGCTGCTCCCCAGCCCACGAGAAAGGGGAATGGACGAGTTAATATGAATACTTAGCCCGGGTACAGCCACGCCCCAAGTTGTACAGGCAGCAACAAAGGCATTGTACACTAAATTGTTGGTGTTACGGTATTCCGGAGGACAACCTGTAATGTGAGGTCCCCCGGAAGTTTGCTCAAAAGTAAAATGCGCATATAGGTTCAGTGCACAGCCCAAGCAATCAAATCCCGGACCTAAGTTGGCGGTGGTGGCAGGTACACGAAGGCTTACCATGGTTCAACCGCCTTATCAGTTACATAGTTAAGCATATCAGTAGGGTCAATGACATCTCTATGTAAAACGGGTTTATCGGAAAGTCCTTTTAAACAAGCAGGTAAATCAAGCCCAAGCATTTGGCTTAAGATTTCTACTGAGCTAACATCTTCAGGAATATTTATTTTTAGTGCTTTTGCTATTGTGCCGGAAAACTTGAAAGGGGAAGCAGTAGAAAGCACAACATTTATTCCATTTAGCTGGTCTTTTTGAATCAAATCTTCCATTACTTTCCATGCGGAAGCAGTATGGGGGTCCATTAAATAATGGTACTTGTTCCACGCACTGCTTATGACATTAAGGGCTTCTTCATCTTGGCAGGTGCCGGACATAAAGCTTTCGCGTATTTGCTGCATGTATTCAATGGGCATATGATAATAGCCATTATTTTGAAGCCTGTCCATGCACTGTGTTACCAGCGCTGCATCATTTGATACAAAGTAAAGCAACCTTTCCAAATTACTTGAAACTAATATATCCATGGAAGGAGATAGGGTTTTATGCAAATTTCGTCTACGGTCATACACGCCGGTTTGTATAAAATCATTTAGTACATCATTACTGTTGGTAGCACAAACTAGCTTATCTATGGGAAGACCTGCCTGTTTAGCAAGGTATCCAGCAAGTATATCTCCAAAGTTTCCTGTAGGTACCACGAAATTTACCATGTCGCCTAAGGCAATGGCTTTTTCTCTAAGCAGGGACGCATAGGCAGTAAAATAATAGGTTATTTGTGGCACCAAACGACCCATATTGATTGAATTAGCGCTGGAAAGCATAAGGTCTTTTGGAGGCTTGAAATCGGCAAATATTTGTTTTACGCCTGTCTGGGCATCGTCAAAGTTGCCTTGAATGCCACATACCTTAAGATTGCCACCCGCCATGGTTACCATTTGGGCTTTCTGCACAGGACTGACGCCGTCTTGCGGATAAAACACTAATACGCGGGTGCTGGGTACGTTACTAAAGCCTGCAAGGGCAGCAGAGCCGGTATCCCCGCTGGTGGCGGTAAGTATAAGAATTTCACGGTCATCTGTAGTATATTTTCGTGCTGCAGTTAAAAGCTGGGGCAAGGCGCATAATGCAACATCCTTAAAGGCAGCGGTAGGCCCGTGAAACAGTTCCAACACATAGGTACTTCCTACCCTTACAAGTGGGGTTACAGCGGGATGAGAAAATTGACTTTCATAGGCGGTGCGGGTAATTTCTTCTGCCTTTAGTGCAAACTCAGGAAAAAAGGCGGAAATAATTTGCCTTGCTGCTGATATGAAATCTTCCCCAATGACCCCATACAAATCAGGGATGCTTTGAGGCACATACAATCCCCCGTCGGGGGCAATGCCTTGCAGAATAGCTTGCGGAGCCTTTACGTTAAACATGCCTGCACGGGTACTGCCGTATAACATAGTATCACTCAACCTTTCCAAGCCTATATTATCATGTTTACAGTTGTGTGGAAAGATGAAACTCAAAGGAAATATATAATTCCCCGGTTTTTGAACGATTGAGGAGAATTTTGGTTTGTAAAAAGATATGAAATACAGCCCACCAGTAAAGAATAGGGGTTATAAAGACGAATTGGCAAACATTCATAATTGGAATAACACTTAAATAAAAACAAAGAATATACAATCCACTGGTTGATTTTCTGCCGGTTTAGAAAAGTATGGCTTGACATTTACTGGTGCGACATGATATTTTACACATATCCTATTTTATTGGAGGATTTATGCGAAGACGTTCTCTTAACAATCTGCTAGTTATTAACCTGCTAGGCGTACGAATAATTATCGGCGCCAGCAGGTTTTGTTGTATACAAAAGGAGTAGGTCTACGGCTTGGAGAACACATCAATTACCCGTCCCTTATGTATACAAGAGGCGGGGTTTTTATTTGAAAGGAGCAATAGGATGCAACTGACAGGCGCCGAAATACTTATAAATATTTTTCTTGAACAGGGTGTTGACTGTGTATTTGGCTATCCCGGAGGCTCGGTACTTAATATTTATGACGAGCTATACAAGGCGCAGGACAAGATTACCCATATTACCACCTGCCACGAACAGGGTGCTGCTCATGCGGCAGACGGTTATGCACGGGTCACTGGCAGACCTGGTGTAGTTATCGCTACTTCCGGTCCCGGTGCTACTAATCTTGTCACCGGTATTGCTAATGCTTATCTTGATTCGGTACCTATGGTCGCTATTACCGGCAACGTTGCCCGCGCTCTTATTGGGCGAGACAGTTTCCAAGAGGTAGATATTACCGGCATCACAATGCCTATAACCAAGCATAACTATATGGTTAAGGATGTAAGCTGTTTGTCTGATACCTTGCGGGAGGCTTTTAAACTTGCTATCTCCGGTCGTCCCGGTCCTGTACTAGTAGATATTCCTAAGGATATCCAGAGCGCACGTGCCGAATATGAGCCTAAACCCGAAATACAGCGCACTAACAACTTAAAAACTGATGAGAAGAGTCTAAAAGCCGCGCTTGAACTGATTGCAAACTCCAAGCGACCCTATATTTATGCCGGTGGCGGCGTGGTTAATTCCGATGCATCTAAGGAACTGATTGCACTAGCTGATATCCTAGACTGCCCCATTGGTACCAGTATGATGGGACTTAGCGCCGTGAACAATGAACACCCTCGGCACCTTGGTATGACGGGTATGCATGGGCGATATGCTGCCAGCAAGGTTTTGAGTATGTCAGATCTGATTATCGCCGTGGGTACCCGCTTTTCTGACCGCGCAACCGGTAATAAACAGGCTTATCAACTGGGGCGTAAAGTGCTGCACATTGATATTGATCCTGCGGAAATCGGCAAGAATATTGTTGCTGATTGTTCCCTTATGGGCGATGTCAAATATATATTGACGCAGCTTATGGAAGCCGGTGTTACCCGCACTCAAAGCGATTGGGCGCTGCAGGTTGAAAAAGTGCGCCAAGCTCCGGACAATCATCTGGAAATGGATAAGGATACCTTGAACCCGCAGACTGCTATTGAGGCAGTTAACGTAAGATTGCTGCCTGAAGAGGTTATCGCCACCGACGTTGGTCAGCACCAGTTATGGACTGCGCAATATTATCGTTTTAGACGTCCACGCACTTTTATAACCTCGGGCGGTCTTGGTACTATGGGTTACGGTTTTGGTGCTGCCATTGGAGCTTGTATTGGGCGTGGTAAAAAACGTACTGTTTTGTTTACCTCTGACGGATCCTTCCATATGAACATGAACGAGATGGCTACCGCTGTTTCCAACAATTTACCCATTACTGTTGTTGTTCTCAACAACCAAGCTCTTGGCATGGTACGTCAGTGGCAAACTCTCTTCTATGAGGAACGCTACTCTAACACCTCATTAAACCGTAAGACAGACTTTGCAAAGCTTGCAGATGCCTTTGGTGCCAAGGGTTTCAATGCTTGGGACATTAATAGTATGAATCAGGCACTGGACGAAGCTTTACAGATTGAGGGTCCCACCTTAATTGACGTATGTATAGGTTGTGATGTTAAGGTACTGCCTATGATTCCCCCCGGCGGCACCATAGACGATATAATTTTGAAAGGGTGAGTATTATGGAAGATAAGTTTACATTATCCATTTTGGTTAATAATGAAGCGGGTGTATTGACACGGGTATCGAGCCTTTTTGGCCGCAGAGGCTATAACATCGATAGCCTGTCGGTGGGTGAAACGGAAGACCCAAGCTTGGCTCGAATGACCATACTTTCCCGAGGAGATATTGCAATTAGGGACCAGATTATTAAACAATTGCAAAAGCTTGTTGACGTAAAGGTTGTGCAGCTTATGGAGCCCGATAACACGGTTATACGGGAATTGATGCTAATTAAGGTAAACGCAGAACTTGCTACCCGTGCACAGATTCATCAGGTGGTTGATGTATTCAGGGCAAAGGTGGTTGATTTATCTACCACCAGTATGACCATCGAAATTACCGGAGAAAAAACAAAGCTGGACGCCTTTGTTTCAAACCTTATTCCCTACGGAATTCTGGAGCTTTGTCGCACCGGAATTACCGCTATTGGAAGAAATTCCGTTATATTAAACAACATAGAAAGTGAGGAAAAATAACATGGCAACAATGTATTATGAAAAGGACTGTGACTTAAGCTTGCTCAAGGGCAAGAAAATTGTGGTGGTTGGCTATGGTAGCCAAGGTCACGCTCATGCGCTTAATCTTAAAGATTCTGGCATGGATGTTACTGTGGGTCTGTATGAAGGCTCAAAGTCTTGGGAAAGGGCAGTAAAGGCCGGTCTTAAAGTGACCACTACTGCCGAGGCTGTTAAGGACGCTGATATCGTTATGATTTTAGTAAACGACGAAAAACAGGCTGATCTGTATAAAAAGGACATTGCTCCAAACCTGCGCCCCGGCATTGCGCTTGCTTTTGGTCACGGTTTTAACATCCATTTTGGTCAAATTGTACCTCCCAAGGATGTTGACGTTATTATGATTGCGCCTAAAGGTCCCGGTCACACTGTGCGTAATCAGTTTAAGGAAGGTCGCGGGGTGCCCTGTCTTATTGCAGTGTACCAAGATGCTACAGGTAACGCTAAAAAACTAGCGCTTGCTTGGGCAATGGGCATAGGCGGTGCGCGTGCAGGTGTGTTGGAAACTACTTTTAAGGAAGAAACCGAAACCGACCTGTTTGGCGAACAGTGTGTACTGTGCGGAGGCGTCACTGCGCTAATAAAGGCAGGCTTTGACACTTTAGTAGAAGCAGGCTATCAACCGGAAAGTGCTTACTTTGAGTGCCTGCACGAAATGAAGCTTATAATTGACCTGGCAGCGGCAGGTGGTCTTTCCTTTATGCGCTATTCCATAAGCGATACAGCCGAGTATGGCGATTACATGGTGGGCTCGCGCATGGTGACTGAAGAAACCAAAAAAGAAATGAAAAAAGTATTGGAAGAAATACAGGACGGCAGCTTTGCCAAAAAATGGATTGAGGAAAACAAAGCAGGTCGTGGTAATTTCCTGAAGATGAGAAAAGAAGCTCAAGAAAGTCTCCTTGAGAAAACAGGTAAAGAACTGCGCGAAAAGATGACCTGGAAGCGGGAAAACTACGAAGAATAAGGAGAAAATTATGCTAAGAAGTGACAACATGAAGCGGGGTGTAGGACGTGCGCCCCAACGCTCTCTGCTAAAGGCCGTCGGACTAACAGACGAACAGATTGCAAAGCCCCTTATAGGCATTGTCAATTCGTTTAACGATATCGTGCCCGGTCACATGCACCTAGATAAAATTAGCCGTGCTGTAAAGGATGGTGTCTTATCTTTCGGCGGAACGCCGCTTGAATTTAACACCATAGGTGTGTGCGACGGCATTGCTATGGGACATGAGGGTATGCGTTATTCCCTTTGCACAAGGGAGTTGATTGCCGATTCTGTTGAATGCATGGTACGTGCCCACGCCTTGGATGCGCTGGTGTTCATTCCTAGTTGTGACAAAGTAGTGCCCGGAATGTTAATGGCGGCGGCAAGGCTTAACTTACCCTGTATCTTTATTTCCGGCGGTCCAATGTTGTCACTTTCTGATAAACAAGGTCCTATGGATTTAAATTCTGTTTTTGAAGCTGTGGGTGCTCATGCTGTCGGACAAATAAGCGAGGAACAATTAATGCAGGTGGAAGACGATGCTTGTCCAACCTGTGGTTCTTGTTCTGGCATGTTTACCGCCAACTCCATGAACTGCTTATCTGAGGCTTTGGGTCTTGCATTACCTGGTAATGGAACGTTGCCGGCGGTATACTCTGCCAGGTTGCGTCTTGCAAAACAAGCAGGCGCTCAAGTTATGAAGCTGCTTGAAATGAACATTACATGCAAACAGATTTTAACAGAAAAAGCGCTAAAAAATGCTCTTACTGTGGACATGGCGCTTGGTTGTTCCACAAACTCTGCCTTACATCTTGCGGCAATCGCCTATGAGGCGGGTATTCCCTTTAGTTTAGATATGATAAACGAAGTAAGCGCCACCACCCCAAACCTATGCAAGCTTGCCCCTGCAGGTAAGCATCACATGCAGGATCTGCATGCGGCGGGCGGGGTATATGCCGTAATCAAACAGCTGCATGAAGCAGGTAAGATAGATGGTAGCGCGCTTACGGTTCTTGGCGTATGCATGGAAGAAGCTGTAAAGTCTTTCAATGTTATGGATGCTTCTGTTATTCGTCCCATTGATAATCCATATGCTAATGAAGGAGGTCTTGCTGTACTACACGGCAACATTGCTCCCGGTGGTGCTATTGTAAAGCAAAGTGCCGTAGCCTCAGAAATGCTAAAGCACAAGGGACCCGCTAGGGTTTTCAACTCGGAAGATGCTGCGGAAAAGGCTATTTTTGGAGGCAAAATTAAAAAGGGCGATGTTGTTGTAATACGCTATGAAGGACCCAAGGGCGGTCCTGGTATGAGGGAAATGCTAAGCCCCACTAGCGCTATTGCCGGCATGGGTCTGGATAAGGATGTTGCTCTTATTACCGACGGACGTTTTTCCGGCGCTACCCGTGGTGCTGCCATCGGTCATGTATCACCCGAAGCGGCGGCTAAAGGTCCTATTGCCTTAATTGAAGAAGGTGACTATATTCAAATGGACATTCCTGGGCGTAGCCTTAATCTATGCATTACAGATGAAGAAATGGAACGACGGAGCAAAGTATTTGTTCTGCCGACTAAAAAACCATTGACTGGATACCTTAGGCGCTATGCCATGTTGGTATCCTCAGCCGATAAAGGTGCAGTATTTGAAGAAAGCGAGGGCTAATATGAGAACCATTAAGATATTCGATACCACTCTTAGGGACGGAGAACAAGCTCCTGGTTGTAGCATGGATTTGAAAGAAAAACTGGAATTAGCTCTAGCGCTAGAAAAGATGGGAGTGGATATTTTAGAAGCAGGCTTTGCCATTGCATCTCCGGGGGATTTTGAGTCAGTAAGCGAAATTGCGAAAGTTATTAAAAGCGCTACCGTAGTTTCTCTTGCAAGGGCTACCATGAAAGACATAGATGTTGCTTATGACGCTGTCAAACATGCTGTGTCTCCCCGAATACATACTTTTCTAGCTACATCTCCTACTCATATGGAGTATAAGCTGCGAATGAGCGAGCAGCAGGTGCTTGATACCATTTTGCAAATGGTTAAGTATGCCAAGGGTAAATTAAATGATGTAGAATTTTCCTGTGAAGATGCTACCCGCTCTGACAGGAACTTTCTGGTTAAAGCTATACAGGCTGCTGTAGATGCCGGGGCGACTACTATCAATATCCCTGACACTGTAGGCTATACAACCCCAAGTGAAATGAGTGATTTGATTAGCTACCTGCTGGAAAATGTAAATGGCTTGGACGCTGTTGATTTGTCTGTGCATTGCCACAACGATTTGGGGTTGGCTGCCGCTAACACCCTTGCTGCCATTAATGCAGGTGCAACTCAGATTGAGACAACTATGTGCGGTCTTGGGGAAAGGGCTGGCAATGCTGCTATGGAAGAAGTAGTCATGGCGTTGCACACCCGTAAGGATATTTTCCCTGTAAAAACTAATATTGATACTACCCGCATATATCCTGTAAGCCGCCTTGTATACTCAATTATAGGTATGCAAACACCTTTAAATAAACCCATTGTAGGCACCAATGCCTTTGCTCATGAGGCGGGTATCCATCAACACGGTGTGCTGGCTAACGCCTCCACTTACGAGATTATGACTCCGGAGTCTGTAGGTCTTACCACTAATAAAATGATCCTAGGCAAACACTCAGGCCGTCATGCGGTAGAAGACCGATTGAAGGATTTGGGCTACACATTAACCAAGGAAGAAATGGACGAACTATTCACCCGTTTTAAGGCACTAAGTGATAGAAAAAAAACCATCAACGACAGCGACCTAGAGGCGCTGGTATTGCATCGCATTGCTACCAATGGTGCCCCTTGGAAGCTGGATCGCTTTACCGTTAATTCGGGTAACTATGTAGCGTGCAGTGCTGTGGTACGTCTAAGCCATGAGGGGCAGCTATATGAGGAAGTTGCTCTAGGCGATGGTCCTATTGACGCCGCGTATAACGCAATCGACAAGATAATGAATGTGCCCGAGCATAAGCTTGAGGACTACACCATACAGACAATTTCCGAAGGCAAGGATGCCCAAGGTGAAGCTATAGTAAAACTAGGTTGCGGCAACCGCAGCTACACAGGACGAGGTCTTAGCACCGATGTTATGGAAGCTTCCATTCTGGCCTATATAAACGGTATGAATAAGCTTTTGTAAGGAGGCGTAATGAAGAAAATCCAGATATTTGACTCAACTTTACGTGACGGCGCCCAAGGCGAAGGTATATCCTATTCGGTACAAGATAAACTCTCAATCGTCAGGGTTCTTGACGATTTTGGTGTAGATTATATAGAAGCGGGAAACCCAGCCAGCAATCCCAAAGACATTGAGTTTTTTACTCGATTAAAGAGTGTATACCTTTATCACGCAAAGCTTTGCGCCTTTGGTTCCACTAGGCGAAAAGGGGTTAGGGTACAGGATGACAGTAATGTACAGTCGCTTTTAGCTACTGAAACACCTGCGGTATCTATTTTTGGCAAATCTTGGGATTTGCATGTGGAAAAAGTTTTATGCGCTACTTTAGAAGAAAACCTTGCTCTGGTGTATGATACAATCAGGTTTATGAAGGATGCGGGGCGGGAAGTTATTTTTGATGCTGAGCATTATTTTGACGGTGTTATAAATAATCAGGAATATGCTCTTAAGGTTCTAAAGACTGCTGTAGAAGCAGGAGCAGACTGCCTAGCGCTGTGCGATACCAACGGAGGTACTTTGCCGCACATTATCTACGAAAAGGTTAAACAGGTTGTAAAGCTTTTCCCCGAGGTTAATGTAGGCATACACTGTCATAATGATACAGGTTGTGCTGTTGCTTCCTCCATTGTCGCCGTTAATGCTGGGGCAGTTCAGGTACAGGGTACCTTTACCGGTACAGGTGAGCGCTGTGGTAACGCGGATTTATCAACCATTATACCTAATCTCCAGTTAAAGATGGGATATTCCTGCGTGAACAACGACTTAACGGGTCTATCTCGGGCGGTACGCCATGTATGTGATATTAGCAATATGCGGGTTTATAAGGCAAGACCCTATGTGGGAGATAGTGCGTTTGCCCATAAGGGAGGCATGCACATAGATGGGGTTACCAAGTTATCCTCTTCCTTTGAGCATATTGCCCCGGAAACGGTTGGTAATGTTCGCCGCTTTCTAACGAGTGAGGTATCGGGTCGTACTACGGTACTGAAAAAACTCGAAAGGGTCGCGCCGGATCTTCAGCGCGACACACCTGCAGTAACGCAGATTTTGGAAAAACTAAAAGAATTGGAAAACAATGGTTACCAGTACGAAGCGGCTGACGCCAGCTTTGAGCTTATGGCACTTAAAACTCTAGGCCGATGGAAGGAACATTTTGAGCCTATAATCTACCGTACTATTGGTGAATATCCACCGCCTAACGGTGAGCGCAGCGCTTCAGCGGTTGTGTGTTTAAAGGTGGACGGGCGGGAGGAAACCACTGCCGCTATGGGCAATGGTCCTGTAAACGCTCTGGATAATGCCCTGCGTAAGGCGTTAACAGTGTTTTATCCTGAATTAAGTCAGGTTAGGTTAAGTGACTATAAGGTACGTGTGCTCACAGGGGCGGAAGCCACCGCCTCCATGGTACGGGTGTTGATTGAATCCACCGATGGGGAGCTGTCTTGGAACACGGTGGGGGTGGGTACCGATGTGGTGGCTGCCAGCTGGGAGGCGCTGTGCGACTCCTTTGAATATACATTACTTAGAAAGGATAGAAAAAACTTATGAGCATGACTATGACGCAAAAAATCATTGCCGCCCACTGTGACAAAGACACCGTCATTCCCGGTGAAATTATACTGGCTAATGTAGATATGGTGCTGGGCAACGACATAACTGCCCCTGTAGCTATTAACGAGTTTGAAAAAGCTGGTTGCAATGAGGTGTTTGATAAAGAAAAGATTGCCTTAGTGCTCGACCACTTTACGCCAAACAAAGATATTAAGGCGGCTGAGCAGTGCAAAAAAGTAAGGGAATTTGCTTGGAAGCATGACATTGTCAATTTTTTTGATGTAGGACAGGCAGGTGTGGAACATGCCCTGCTACCCGAAAAGGGTATGGTGACGGCGGGAGACCTAGTAATCGGTGCTGACAGTCATACCTGTACCTATGGCGCTCTAGGAGCTTTTTCAACAGGCGTAGGTTCAACAGATATGGCAGCAGCTATGGCATCTGGTAAGGCATGGTTAAGGGTGCCTGAAGCTATTAGGGTGATACTCAAAGGTAAGTTTACGCCCTATGTTTCCGGTAAGGATTTAATTCTTCATATTATTGGCAAAATCGGCGTTGACGGTGCGCTTTACCAATCTCTAGAATTTGTGGGTGAAGGAGTAAAAAATCTCACAATGGACGATAGGTTGTGCGTATGCAACATGGCTATTGAGGCAGGCGGCAAAAATGCCGTGTTCCCGGTGGATGATGTAACCATTGTGTTCCTTAAAGAAAAAGGCGCTAAAACACCCAAGGTTTACACCGCAGATGAGGATGCTAAGTATGTTCGCACCATAGAAATTGATTTAAGCAACATTAATTCTACTGTGGCTTTCCCGCACTTGCCGGAAAACGCCCGCACCTTTGATGAAATTCCAAATAATATGGCAATTGACCAAGTAGTTATTGGTTCCTGTACCAACGGCAGGTTCAGCGATTTTGTTACAGCTGCCGAAATTATGAAGGGAAAAAAGGTGCATCCCAAGGTGCGCTGCCTAATTATTCCCGCAACACAGCAGATTTATCTTGACTGTATGCACGCAGGATTGTTTGATATTTTCATCGATGCCGGCTGCGCAGTGTCAACTCCCACCTGCGGTCCCTGTCTTGGTGGTCATATGGGTATTCTAGCCAAGGGCGAAAGGTGCGTATCCACTACTAACCGTAACTTTGTAGGCCGTATGGGACACCCTGAAAGCGAAGTGTATCTTGCAAGCCCTGCCGTGGCGGCAGCGAGTGCTATTTTGGGTCGTATTGCTCAGCCCTCAGAACTTTAAGAAAGGAGAATAACCATGATTTTGAACGGAAAAGCCCTGTGCTATGGGGACCATGTTGATACTGATGTAATTATTCCTGCAAGGTATCTTAATACATCAGACCCCAAAGAACTTGCTTCCCATTGCATGGAAGATATTGACAAGAACTTTCATAAACGCATGCTGCCAGGCGACATTATTGTAGCCGGTAACAACTTCGGCTGTGGCTCCTCAAGAGAGCATGCGCCGTTAGCTATAAAAACCAGCGACATCAGCTGTGTGGTAGCAAAGTCATTTGCACGCATATTCTATCGCAATTCCATTAATATAGGTCTGCCTATTGTGGTAAGCGACCTTGATATTAAGGACGGAGACCAATTAGAGGTGGATTTAGATAATGGAGTAATTAAGAACCTAAGCCAAAATACACAGGATAGCTTTCCGCCTTTCTCTCCTTTCTTGCAGGAGTTAATTGCGGGAGGCGGTCTGATGAACGCACTAACGGAGGGTAAACTATGAAATTCAATATAGCCTTAATTAAAGGGGATGGCATCGGTCCTGAAATCATCGACTCTGCTTGTCAGGTACTGGATAAGGTAGGTAAAAGATTTGGACATGAATTTGTTTACACCGATATTAAAGCCGGTGGCTGCGCCATTGACGAGTTTGGCGTACCCCTGCCTGATGGCGCACTTGAAGAATGTCTTAAAAGCGATTCAGTAATGCTGGGTGCCGTGGGCGGTCCTAAATGGGATAATCTGCCCGGACATTTGAGACCTGAACGTGCGCTGCTAAACATACGCAAGGGTTTGGAGTTGTTTGCCAACCTTCGACCCGCGCGCCTGATACCCGAACTTAAAGAAGCAAGTCCACTGCGAAGAGAAACAACTGAAAAAGGTTTTGACCTGCTTATCGTTCGTGAGCTTACAGGTGGCATGTACTTTGGTAAGTCAGGTCGCTATCAGTCGGAAGATGGTGAGACCGCCTTTGACACAGAAACCTATTCGGTAAAGGAAATACGCCGTATAGGCAAGGTGGCATTTGAAACAGCGCGTACCCGCCGCAATCATGTTACCAGCATAGATAAAGCCAATGTTATGGAATCTTCCCGCCTGTGGCGTGAAACTATGCACGAGTTATCAAAGGAATATCCCGATGTAGAACTTAGGGATATGTTAGTGGATAATGCTGCCATGCAGCTGGTTCAAAACCCCGCGCAGTTTGATGTTATTGTAACAAGCAATATATTTGGCGATATACTTTCGGACGAAGCATCACAGCTAACAGGCTCAATTGGGCTGCTTCCCTCAGCCTCACTTGGCGAAACAAAGCGCGGAATGTACGAGCCCATTCACGGCTCTGCTCCTGATATTGCAGGCAAAGACATGGCTAACCCCATCGCTACCGTGCTGTCTGCAGCCATGATGTTAAGGCTTTCCTTTGGCTTAACCGAAGAAGCTGATGCCGTAGAAAAGGCGGTGGACGATGTGCTCGCAGCAGGTCTTCGTACTAAGGATATTGCTTGGGGCGGTCCCAGTATCTCCGGCAGCGCTATGACAAAAGCTTTGCTTGAAAGATTATAATTAGACTTTTTAGTCTAAAGGAGGTATCCCATGCAGCATATTGATATTCAAGTGTCCCCAAACTTAAAACAAAAGCCAAAGGATGAAAGTAAGCTTGGCTTTGGCTCAATATTTACTGACCATATGTTTATGTGTGATTATACTAAGGGAAAGGGCTGGCATGATGCCCGCATAGTTCCCTACGGTTCTTTTAAGGTGGATCCAAGCTGTGTAGTGCTACACTACAGCCAGAGCATTTTTGAGGGTCTTAAATGCTACTGCAGGCAGGATGGCGGCATACAGCTTTTTAGACCTAAAGATAACTTTGCCCGTATGAACCGCTCCGCAAAGCGCATGGGGATGCCGGAACTGGATATCGACACCTTCATGGAAGGTCTTTTGCAACTATTACGGCTTGATAAGGACTGGGTACCCCATAATCCCGGCACAAGCCTGTATATACGCCCCACGCTTATTGCAACGGACAATATGCTTGGTGTACATGCTTCCCATAGCTATCTGTTTTATATTATCCTTTCGCCTGTGGGCGCTTATTATTCTGGCGGTCTTGCGCCCAACGATATCTATGTAGAGGATGAGTATGTTCGCGCTGTGCGCGGAGGTATAGGAGAAACCAAGGCGGGCGCAAACTATGCAGCCTCGCTGCTTGCCGGTGTATATGCCGAGAAAAAAGGCTTTGCGCAAGTGCTGTGGCTAGATGGGGTAGAGCAAAGATATGTGGAAGAAGTAGGCTCTATGAATATCATGTTTGCATATGGCAACAAGGTGGTTACGCCTAAACTATCGGGCAGCATATTACCGGGTATAACTCGGGACAGCGTACTTAAGCTTGCAAAACACCTTGGATATGAGACTGCGGAAGAAAGACTGGATATCTATGATGTGCTTGAGGATATTCTGTCAGGTAAACTTACAGAGTCCTTCGGTACAGGTACTGCGGCTGTCATTTCACCGGTAAAAAGCTTCTACTATCAAAACAAGAGCTATCAAATAGGTGACGGAGGCATAGGACCTGTAGCACAAAAACTGTATGATACCCTAACCGGCATTCAGTATGGCATTGTGGAAGATAGCCTAGGCTGGATTACAGAGGTGTAGGAAACGAGAGAAAAGGCTGTGATGACTAAATCTGTTACAGATTCTTTTTACTTGCTGATCATCAAAATTTGAACATATATTTTGAGGTTACAATTTTAGATCATAGCGTACAATATTATGTGTAACCTCTAGTAGGAAAGTGGATAGCAAAAGAGGTCCTTTTCTTGTAAAATTTGTTAGCCTACAAAAACAATGAAAAG
>JGI24710J26742_10001515_pt1 | contig 21359 bp, 22 predicted proteins | sample BioPla2DNA2_FD_26742 | JGI IMG/M metagenome (IMG submission 26742) | reverse complement strand
TTAATAAACAGCTTTGCACGCTATGATAACGGTTTAAGAAAAACTTATTCTTCTTCTAACATCTCAATTCTGCGGATATGTCTTTCATCTTGAGAAAAATCTGTATTTAAAAAGGTATCTACAATTTTAATTGCATGACCCACTCCAATTACTCTAGCTCCCATGGCTAAAACATTGGCATTGTTATGAAGTCTTGTTGCTTCCGCACTGAAACAATCGTGGCATAAGGCAGCTCGAATTCCTTTCATTTTATTTGCAGCAATGGATATACCAATTCCTGTTCCACAAATAAGAATTCCTAAATCGCATTCCTTTTTCTGAATGGATCTACCTACCGCCTTAGCAAAATTAGGATAATCACTAGAAGTTACCTCACCACAACCAAAATCTTGATATTCAATTCCTTTCCCTTCTAGATATTCAATAATTGCTTTCTTTAATGCATAGCCCGTATGATCATTACCAATCGCTATCTTCATATCATTTCCTCCATTAGTCTTCTTCATTTAATTTATAAACTGTCTTTTTAACTAATCTCGCCAGTTCAATATAGCATTCTTCATAATCAAGCAGTGTTCCTCCATAAGGATCGACTACATCACCGATTTCTCCGGCAAACTCTTTGATGGTATACACTTGTGAAGCATTTGAATATAGATTTAAAACCTTATTCTTTTGTGCTGCCGTCATGGTCAAGACTAGGGTATCTTCTTCAATATCTGCATTTTTAAGCCCTTTTGAAACATGACCAAAGGATTCTAAATCATGTTTATTAAGAACAATTTCTGCCTTGGGATTTATGGGTTCACTAAATAAAACCACTAACCCCCTAGAAATAACCTTTATATCACCAATCTGATCTAGATTTTTATAGATTACTTCCGCCATAGGACTTCTGCAAGTATTTCCTGTGCATACAAAAATAAGTTTTTTATATCTTCCCATGGTGTCCCTCCCTCTATAAACTTAAGATAATTTCACTATCTGGTATCCTGCTGCTTTTAATAAGCGATTCATAATGGCTTGTCCTAAAGGATTATCCGTAAAACTTTCCGAATAGATATACTCTGTTTTTAACTCATCAAATTCCCGTAGTATCTGATACAAACCAGCCGCTATGGAAGCCTCATCTTTTCTAGAACCTATGGTCTTAATGATCCCAAACCGATACAATGCTTTCGTTTCATCCGTTGCAATTACCCCTACCGTATGACCCTTTCTACATTTTTCTTCGGCATTTTTATTGATCTCATTGATAACGTTATCCATGGCACCTTCGTAAATGGTTAGGTTCCCCTCCGGTGCATAATGTCTATACTTCATACCCGGTGCTTTCGGTTTCACGTCACTGAAAGGTTTCGTTGCTAAAACAGCTGGATCATATACTAGATGATCAACAACCCGCTCCAGCATCTCACTGGTTATACAACCTGGTCTAAGAATCATTGGTAAATCTCCGGTCAAATCAATTATGGTAGATTCTAGACCCAAGGTAGCCTTACCTCCATCGATAATCATATCGATTTTTCCATCCAAATCCTGAACTACATGTTCCGCCTGTGTAGGACTAGGCTTTCCTGATTTATTAGCACTAGGTGCTGCTACATAAACACCGGAATATGCGATCAACTCTCTGGCTATGGGATTGGCTGGTAATCGTATGGCCACGGTATCCAATCCTCCCGTCGTCTCCTTGGGAACTATGTCTTTTTTCTTCAAGATCATAGTCAATGGACCTGGCCAGAAAACATCTGCAAGTTGATATGCCATATCCGGAATATCTTTGGCCAAATTTTTAATATCATTTTTATCAGATATATGAATAATTAGAGGATTATCCGAAGGTCTTCCTTTTGCCTCATATATTTTTTTAGATGCATCTTTATCAAGGGCATTGGCTCCTAAACCATATACCGTCTCCGTCGGAAAAGCAACCAGGCCTCCCTTTCGTAATAATGTGGCTGCCTGGTCTAATTCCTCCAATGTAAAATTATCAATATCAATCTTTTTTAAAATTGTTTTCATTATAAAATGACATACTCCTTAGTAGTGAAGATTTAAGCTAACCAGATGGCCCCACCCGACTTTGAGGTTGAAGCTTTTTCTTTAATAAACTAAAGATGATTATACCACATAACTAGTTAAATTCCATACTTATATCTATATTCTGTATTCTATACTCCAAATTATTTCAAGATTCTAATTCATTAATATAGCTCATAATACCTAAATGAATCCCCCAAGCCAACTTTTCCTGGTACTCTTCATCAAGGAGAAGGGCTGCTTCCTTATGGTTTGACATATAGCCACATTCTACAATCACCAAAGGACACTCTGTTTTTCTTAGCATAAAGTAGTTGTCATTGGATTTTGCTTTCCGGTGATTTCCATCCTTAAGTGTTTCTTTAAGCTGTTCTTGTATGATTTCAGCCAACTTCTTTCCTTCTGTAGATTGGGCATGATAAAATACCTGGGCACCTTTCACATACTCTTCCTGAAAGCTGTTTTGATGGATACTAACAGCTAAATTCGCCTTACAGGAATGGATGATTTCTACCCGTTTGCGAAGATCGGCATTCTTTTTATTGGAATCACTTTCTGAATAAAGCCCCACATCCTCTGTCCGGGTCATAACAACCGTAATATCATTTTGCTCTAATAGATCCTTTAATTTAAGCGCTATGCTAAGATTTACATCTTTTTCAAGAGCTCCATTGACCCCTACTTTTCCGGGATCCCTTCCACCATGGCCTGGATCAATCACTATAATAATTTCTTTTTTTTCCTTCTCCTCGAAACCATCACGGAAGAAACTTTTCATTACCCTCACCGTTTCTTCCACCTTTAAGGTACTAGCTAATAAAATTAATATTAAGAAGATGATGCAGAAGTACTTTTTTTTCATACTAGCTTCCTAAATGACATACTCCATACATCTTATGTTTTATTAATCCTTCCTATTCGTGACTACTTACTTTAATCTTATACTATTTAATCAAACTATACTTGTCCTACTATACTGTCCTAACTTATCTAACTTAATTAAATCCAACTCCCTCTATTTGATCTAACTCTATAACTAGTATATTTAATTTAGGTAACGAATAACCACATTCCAGATACTCTCTTTTTCAAGACCCAGTTTCCAGGCACCAATTCCTGCTACATCTGCATCATAGATTACCTTAAGTTTTTCTTCTATGGATCTATCTTCCTCCTGCCACATCTTATAGATAGCACCATCTTTTTCATACTCACCGTAATAACAACCATAGGTATCATTCCACTCAATCGTAGCATTATTAGCTTCTAAAGTATTTGCTGCTGGTGTCATTGCAAGGCTTTCTGCTGATACATCTCCATCTGGGGTCTCCTTCCACAGTCTAGTATAAAAGGGAATTGCTATGATTGTTTTCTCTTTGGGTACCACGGTAAGAATATTGTTGACAGCATCCTTAACAAATCCAAGAGAAGATACCGGTCCAGCTATTTCAGAACCCCCATGATGCTCATCATAGGCCATTACTATGATATAATCGGCAACTACCCCTAACTCTTCTCTTCCATAATGCCTGGTATAGGGAGAAGGAACATAGGTATCTATGGACAGCACAATTCCATTATTTCTACACTTTACAGAAATTTCTCTAATAAATTGTACATAATGTTTCCCTGCTTCTGAGGATATCTTTTCAAAATCTATATTAATGCCATTCAATTGATACTCCAATGCTGCCTCTACCAAAGCATTGGATAAGGTCTCTCTTCTTGATGTATGAGATAACAACTCCAGCATACTTACCTCTGGATTGAAATCATCAATCAAAGCCCATACCTCAAGTCCTAGGGATTTTGCTTTCTCTACATATTCCTTGCTTGCAATAGATGAAAATGTACCAGATACATCATTGATACTAAACCATGTTGGGGATACTACTGTTACGCCTTTGGTAGCCTTAATCAATTCTTCAAGATTTGCATTAGCATCCTTATTAAACACTTGATGGAAAACAAGATTAATTTTTCCAGGCCTTGTTTGAGTCACATATTCTGGAGCAACATAATCACTTTCTATGGTTTTATAAAAGGATTTTTTTATATGCTTATTTCTAACATAACCAATAATTCCATCCGCCGTCATAACCTTAGAGAAACCATTCCTTGGTGCCTCATCCATTTCCACATAGGCTAGATTGGTACCTTGTGCTAATTCAACTAAAATTGGACTCTTGATATCTGCTTCCTCTCTAAGTTGTGTCGCTTTTTTCACTTCGGTGTATAAAAAGTCTCCCCATTTATACTGAATTACTACTCGATTCGGTTCCTTATAATACTGATAGTTTAAATCCGAATATTTTTTTACAAAATCCAAAGCGATATAAACATTTTTTGCAAAAACCTCAACAATGGGATAATCAGAGGATACTTTAGTCTTAATCATACTTTTCGTTACGGTATAATCTGTTTCCCCTGCCTGAGCTTGTATAATTTCATTGGGAGTGGTATAGGTTAAGATGTTTTCATTATCATCCCAATAAAACCGGTGATTAAATTTATCAATAATGGTCTCGTAATCTAAATAGACTTTCCCGTCCAGAACCAGACCCTTCTTTTCATATATTTCATCCTGTAAAATTACCAAGACATCTTCATTCTCAATTGGATAATAATCAGTCAAAAGCAATACCTCGTTGCTAGGTGTCACATATCTTTTGATTAACAGTCCTGCCACTAATATAATAAGCAAAATTACAGCTGACGAGCCGATCACTGCAACTTTTGTCTTTTTATCCATACCTACACTCCTCCTAGAATTTATATCCTTAAGCAATCCGTCTTTCTATAGTATTAAAATAATTATAGCACCTATTCTTTCTACCGTCATTACTAAATTTCGACTTTTTCTTCAATATAAGTCTGGATTTACACATATAACATTGGTTAAGAAAAGTAACATCTTCTTTATTATGGAGTGAAAAAGAAGAACGCTATAAGACTAAGGGGTAAATACCTAACCCTTTTCTCATAGCGTCTTCCATCCATCTATGATAAATATACATTGGCTATGTTTCCATTCATATCTATTTTTCAGATATAAATATTGTTTGATAGGAAAAATAAGCTGTTCCATGTAATCTCTTGTCCAGTAAAAAGATTGAGGGTTTTTAAGTCCTGGACCTTACTATCCGAATTTCTTAATCATACACAATTAAACAAAAACCAAAGAGGTGCTTAAATAGGATAAGAAGGTCTTTGTGATATGTTATACTTATCCCTTTTTCAAAACTATTTCATTATATTGTGTGATTTAAATTCTATATAATAGTATTGAATACATTTTGTTAAAAAAGAATTTTATTAAAAAGTAGACTTGTTTCTTTGGAAACATAAGTAGGATCCTGCTCAAAGGGCACGGAATATACTTTCTTGGAGACTTCTTTCCTTAGGCTACGAATCAATTGAGGGTGAGCATAAGGAACCAAAAAATTCCATCTATCATTCCCCCATAAATCCTGAACCGAATGAATAAAGTCCACCAACCTTTCTTTACACCAGGGCGCCTGACCTCCTACTACTATTTTTGTACCGCTTCTTAGAAATTCTTCCTGGTTACCTCTCCAGTCCGTTCCAAAATCCATAATAATACTTTCATAATCTCCACTGCTTATTTCAAGGATTCTTTGTTTGTTTACATTCTTATAACAGGTTATATTATGAAAAGAAAAGGATAATTCATCAATCTTTCTCCAATGATATGCTGTTTCGATTAGGTCCATATGGTTATGATTATTGCACTCTAAAAAAGCGGTTTTTAAGCCCATCCGCTCCCCCAAATAAAAGGAAAGCAGCATACCAATATGGGTTACCCCAGCCCCAGGATGACTACCAAGGATACCGATCGTCTGCCGGGGAAGACTTCTCTTTTTCTCAATGTTTGTAATCAAAATAGGTTTTCTTTTCATTTGCTTAATCCTTTTAATAATAAAACCATTTGCTCTAAATCATGAAATAATTCATATCCATTATGATCGAAATTTTTAGAAAAGGGATCTGGCCTATAAGGAATTCTATAACAGATTCTATTCTTCATGTTTTTGATAACCCTGTGAAATTGTCTACCATCCACATAATTAAACAAATAAATAATATCTTTATATTCTGTAACCACGTTTAAAATCTGATGCGTGAGCTCTAGCTCCCAATCCTTAGAACCAAGGATTAGAATTTTAAGATCCGCATTTAAGAATTCCTTAAATACATCTTTCCTTAGACATCCATAATCTTCGACTAAAATCTGATGATTCAATGAATCATAGAGATCTGTTTGACTGCCCTCAAGCATAGGTATCCCTTCCATTGAAAATATCTCTTCTTTACGAAATGACTGATCAAAACATTTTTTTACAGAGTAAATAGCTTGACTATTATTTTTCTCTATATAAATACAAGGCCATTTTTTCTGAAGTAAATATTGACATAAGGAGAAAGAAAAATGGGTAACTCCTATTCTAGCTTGGCTACCTGCTATTGCAATTCGAAACCTTATAACCGAATCCCTTTTAAGATGAAGCTTATTTTTTCGTAATAATGCCGATAATTTCTTTGATAATATTGATACAGAAGCGTATCTTTGTGATGGATTAAATTTTAAGCAATGATTAATAATTAACTTTAAACCTTTGGAACAATTACGGAAAGAGTCAATATTATCTATTCCATGGATCCCTTTTGTTGGTGTCAATCCGGTAACCATATAGTAGATTAGCATACCGATCCCATAGACATCGCTGCGTTCATCAATCTTATTTTTATGATACAGTTCAGGTGCAGCATATCCTTTCGTACCATAGAGATGTTGACTATCCACTTGCTCATCTGCATAGATAGCGCTACCAAAATCAATTAATTTTAATTGATTCTCGTATATAATGATATTCTCAGGTTTTAAATCAAGATATAGAACGGGTTTGGGAATGGAATGTAAATATTGGATTAGATCACATAACTGAAGTGCTAAATGAATTATGATATCTTCATTTAAGGTTCCCATTTTTTTAACAAATACATTAAGGGTATCCCCTTCTACATATTGTTCGACAATATAGGAACATTCCTCGTCTTCTTCAATATCATAAATTATAGGAATGCAAGAATGTTTCAGATTCTTCAATATCCGTGCTTCTTTAAGCTGTAAGTCATAGTCTGGATGGTTTTTAGGAATACACTTTATGGCTCGTAGTGTATTTAACTTTATATGTTCCGTAAGATAAACCTTTGCAGTTCCTCCCTTGCCTAAAAGCCCAATAATGCGGTACTTATCAAATAAAANTTCCTCTAGCATCCTCTCCTTTCCTATTGGCATTATTACANATTANGATATAAGTCATCTTATTCCTATTATAACCATATTATGGTTCTAAGAGCAAGATTTATTTACCTGTACTTTTTCACAAATATTTATATTTTTTTTGTATATTTCATTGTCATATTATGTTTCATTTTGTATGTATAAGAATCTTTTAAATATTATTTTCGCCTCTTAGCGTATTGACTTTGCTAGTAATATAAATTATACTTTCTTTACACCGTTGGATGGTTTTTTCATAAAATCAGTTCCTATTTATTTAGAAAGGGGTGTACTTTATGAAGATAGAAAAAATCAGTGATAACCAAATCAGATGTACCTTGAATAAAAGCGATCTGATCGACCGGGAGTTACGTATCAGCGAACTAGCTTATGGTACCGAAAAGGCAAAAGCTTTATTCCGTGATATGATACAACAAGCTTTCTACGAATTTGGTTTTGAAGTAGATGATATTCCTTTAATGATTGAAGCAATTCCAGTATCTACGGAATGCCTCATTCTAGTGATTACAAAAGTAGAAGATCCTGATGAATTAGATACTCGTTTTTCAAAGTTTTCCTCCTTCAATATTCATGACAACATAGAAAAAACCGATTTAGATGAAGATGAGGATGACCTTATGAACTGCTTTGGACATATAGATGATTACGATGAAGCTGATGAAGGTCCTAAACCAATTGTAGCTCAGGCAGATTCTACTGATAAAAATTCAAAGAATAAAACAGAAGTTAATGTAAATCCGAACCTTATTAAGGTGTACTCCTTCCGGTCATTGAATGAAGTTACGAAACTTGCCAATGTATTACTAGGGTATTATCATGGTTCAAATACACTATATAAGAATACCGCCAATTCAACCTACTATTTAGTTCTTAACAAATCAAACCACTCCGCCGAGGAATTTAATAAGATTTGTAATATGGTATCTGAATTCGGTAAATCGGAGCGTTCTACTTATGCTAGTCCCTCTTACTACGAGGAGCATTATGAAGTGATCGTAAAAGATTTTGCACTTCAAATATTATCCGTAATGTAATGTCATAAGTTATTAGAAATATTTAAATCATTTCTTTAAGTAATATGAATAATGGTAATAAAAAAGGGCTGTCGCTTGTTCGACAGCCCTAAGTGTATATTATTCACCTAAATGGGCATGTATTCTTTCCATAAGTTCTTCTGGATCCAAACCATGTACATATGCTGCTTCCTCTAAAGTTTCACCTTGTGCGGAAGGGCAGCCAAGGCAATGCATACCAACATCAAGTAACACTGGAATAATATTCTGATCAGTTGCAATTGCTTGAGCAATTGTCATGTCCTTGGTTATTGTCGCCATATATATTCCTCCTTATTATTCAACATAAGAAATAAAGTTGCACGCTTTAAACAAGAATTCAATTAGAATTTTAGCGTAACCTTATTATATTCTAAAACAATATAATACGTCAAGGGAATCCATGAAATTCAAAAGTTACTATTGCATATCTACCTTTTCTATATTAAAATATAATCGATTGTTAAAAAGGAGGTATAGAAAATGGCATATACAATTAGTGACGAATGCATCAGCTGTGGCGCATGTGTAGAAGATTGCCCTACAAACTCAATTTCTGAGGGTGCTAATCATTACGAAATCGACGCTGATACTTGTATCGATTGTGGCGCATGTGAGGCTACTTGCCCTACAGGTGCTATTTCTGCTTAAGTTTTCTTACATAGCAAGGAGCTGCTCTGATTACAAATCAAGAGACAGCTCCTTATTATTTTGGGTTGTATCATTGTAGGGTTGAATCTTTGTAGGGTTGGATTATATGTATACTCTATTATTTTTTTTGAAGAACTTCGATTTTTTACGATTGCTGCTAGCCGCAACCTGCATCCGACTTTTTTGATAATCCCTAAGGGTTGCATCCAACTTTCGAAACCGTTCTTCTTCTTTTTCTTCTCGTAACCTTTCTAAATAGCTAATTTCTTTTATTACACCTTCCGTTACATTCGTGGAAATTTCACTAGAAAGTGAAGAATTGTTTTCCTTTAAGGCTGACAATATAATATCAGTCATAAGAGCCTTAAATTGACTCATTTTATCCGTGGTTTCTTCTTCTATCGCATGTTCTTCTTCCCCTGTAATTAGGCTTGTCCCTTCCATAGTATCTGATAATTTCTCTTCGTTCTCCATATTAAATACCCTTTCATTTAGTTCTTCTTTTAAATTTAATATGTTTGATGTATCTTCTAGATCCATACTATCATAATTGGCTAATATCAACTTAATAGCCTTTAGCTGGAATCCTTGTTCTTTTAATTTTTTCGTTAGCTTAAATTTTTCAATATCCGTTTCCTTGTAATACCGATGACCTAGTTCATTTCTTTCTATTGGGAGCTCTAGTACTTCTTCCCAATATCGAAGAACATGATCTTCGACATCCACACGCTTTGAGGCCTCTGATATCATATATCTTTCATCCATCCTACGTCCTCCCTTTTAGTGTAATTATTTTCCACTTTTTACATTATAACATAGCAAACTTCAATTGCAATATAATTTCCACATATTCCCAGATAACTTATCGACAGAAAAAGGGGAAACGTCAAATCAGTTTCCCCTTTTCTACAAAATATATGAATATTTTATATTGCAACCACTAAATATGGTAGGATATGTTGTTTAATACCTTAACGTTCCAGGTTGGCAAACTTAGTGAATTGAGACAACCAGGCAAGTTTTACAGTCCCTGTGGGACCATTTCTTTGTTTACCAATGATGATTTCCGCTACACCGGGTTCCTCGGTGTCATGGTTATAATAATCATCACGATAAATAAACATTACCACGTCGGCATCCTGCTCAATTGCCCCAGATTCTCTTAGGTCTGAAAGCATGGGCCGCTTGTCTGGTCTTTGTTCTACCGCACGGCTTAGCTGCGATAAGGCAATCACCGGAACATTGATTTCTCTCGCTAAGGACTTTAAGGATCTAGAAATTTCTGAAATCTCCTGCTGCCTAGATTCTGAACGCTTGCTACCGGACATCAACTGAAGATAGTCAATAATGATAAGACCTAGGTTTTTTTCCAACTTCAACTTTCTACATTTTGATCTCATTTCACTAACCGAGATTGCAGAAGTATCATCAATAATAAGGTTGGAATTCCCAATAATTCTTGCACTCTCCATTAAACTAGTCCAATCTTCCGCTGATAGGGATCCCGTACGAATTGCTTGAGAATCTACACGAGAATTCATGGCTAAAATTCTTTTTACTAATTGATCCTGGGACATTTCCAAGCTAAAAATTGCGGTTGTTACATTTAGTTTTAAGGCTACATGCTCCGCTATATTCAATACAAAAGCTGTTTTACCCATGGAAGGTCTTGCAGCTATCAGAATTAAATCAGAAGGCTGCAAACCAGCTGTTTTATAATCCAAATCATAAAAACCGGTAGCGATTCCAGTCACACTACCCTGATTTTTTGCGGCTGCCTCAATACTATCAATGGTTCTAAGAACTACATCCTTAATATCGGTAAATTCTTTCGTTCCACGATTCTGAACAATATCAAAAACTTGCTTTTCCGTTTTTTCTAATATATTATCCAGCTTATCTTTATCTAGATAGCAATCATTGGCAGTTTCTTCTGCAACTTTTATTAATCTACGAAGTACCGCTTTATCCTTTACAATCTGAGCATAATACCTTACATTCGCTGATGTTGGAACGGATGCCACTAAATCTCTGATAAATTCTAGGCTACATACCTGAGCTGGGACATCTTTTTCTTTTAAGCGATTCTGTAAGGTAACTAAGTCTACTGGCTTTCCTTCGTTATATAATTCAACCATAGTATCAAACAAGATACTATAAGACTGATTGTAAAAGTCCGTACCGCTAATAAGTTCGGAGGCAGTAACAATTGCATCCCGATCCATAATCATAGAACCGATAACAGATTGCTCCGCCTCCGAGCTATGTGGAAGCACTCTTTTTATTAAAGCTTCATCCATTGTATATCCTCCCTATCATATCTCCCATAACTAGAAACAGATCTGTTTTGCCCCCTAAGAATTTTTCTAAAATTACATTGGTCTATTATACAGCTTCAACTTTAACTTTCATCTGAGCTGTCACTTTAGGATGTAGTTTAACAGGTACGGTATAGGAACCTGCATTTTTAATTGGCTCTGATAGCTGTAATTTCTTCTTATCAAAGTCATATCCATATTGTTCTTTTACCGCATTGGATATTTCTTTGGTAGAAACAGAACCAAAGGTTTTTCCACCTTCACCAGCTTTAATTGTTACACGAACGGTGATATCGTTAAGTTTTTTTGCCAGTTCCTGAGCCTCTTCTAATATTTCCTGTTGCTTCTTAGCTTCTGCTGCTTTTTGAAGCCTTAATTCATTTAAGTTCTGCTTTGTTGCTTCCAAACCAAGTTTCTTTGGAAGAATATAATTTCTAGCATATCCATCACTTACTTTAACAACATCACCCTTTTTACCGAGTGCTTTTACATCTTGAATTAAAATTACTTCCATTTTTAAAACCTCCATCTAACTGTTATTGACTACAAGCTAAATACACTTACTAAAATTGANNAGGTAAANCCTCTTTATTAACTGACTCAAGCGATTGGGATATAAGAGTAACCCCTTAATCTATAANTCGCCTTCCTCTATCATTGTGGAAAGAGTGGATTTAAGTTTATCGATTGCTTCTTCTATGGTACAGTTTTCAAGCTGACTTCCTGCAACACTTAAATGTCCTCCACCACCTAGTTTTTCCATAATAACCTGTACATTCACTTCATCGATGGATCTAGCACTAATATATATCTTCCCACCAAATTCAGTTAGTACAAAGGTAGCTTTCATATCGATTACATTTAATAATTCATTGGCAATCTGGGCAGCAAGAATCGTTGGGCTGTCCACATCATTACCAACGCAAACAGCTATGGCAAAGTGATCTAAATAGATTTCAGTAGTGTTAATGGCCTCTGCTTTTACCTTATATTCAGAGATCTCACTACGGAAACATTTACGTATTCTAGTCACNTCTGCTCCATTTCTTCTTAAAAATGCTGCTGCTTCAAAAGTTCTTACTCCTGTTTTTGTCAGGAAATTATTTGTATCAATCATAATACCGGCATATAAGGCATCCGCTTCTATAGACTTTAACTTTAGATCACCACCGATGTACTGTAAAATCTCTGCTATCATTTCACTTGTTGAAGATGCATAGGGCTCGATGTAGGATAAAACAGCTGAGTCAATGGCCTCATTGGTTTGTCTATGATGATCAAAAATCACTACCGTTTTTGTATAATCTAAAAGTTCCGCACATTCTAGATAGCTTGGACGATTCACATCCACAATAACTAGAAGTGTGTTTATATCAATGATTTCTTTGGCCTGATCATTTTTCAGGAACATATCCTCTTCGTAATCCGGGTTTCCTACAAAGCGGTTCATCATCGGTCTTAGAGAGGTTGTAACCTCATTTATGACTATGTGAGTCTTTTTGTTAAAAGTCTTAGCAATACGATAAACACCGATTGCAGCACCAAAAGAATCCACATCCCCTATCTTGTGACCCATAATNATTACTTTNTCCTTAGCTTCTAANAATTCTCGGAATGCATGGGCTTTTACCCTGGCTTTCACTCGGGTATTCTTTTCAACTGAAATACTTTTTCCTCCATAGTAAGAAATCTTATCTCGATCCTTCACTACTGCCTGATCACCGCCACGACCTAAAGCCAGATCAATGGCAGCTCTAGCATATTCGTAACTGGAGATATAGGTATCAGCATTCACTCCTAGGCCTATACTAATGGTAACTGACATTTCATTTCCAATGTTTACATTACGTACCTCTTCCAAAATAGAAAACTTACTACTTTGGAGTACAGATAAGTACTTATGTTGGAAGAAGAAAATATATTTATCTTTCTCCAATTTTTTGACTACGGCATCAATTCCTTGCATATACTTATTGATTTTTCGATCAACCAAAGCCGTAAGCAAAGATCTTCTTACTTCATCAATACTATCTAAAGCCTCTTCATAATTATCAATATACAATAGGCCAGTGATTAACTTTTGCTCTTTGTTTTCTTTTTGTAGAGCCATGATTTCCGTCTCATCAAATAAATACATAGCAATCAGAGAGTTCTTATCATCCCATGCACTACCTTCCTCATAAAATTGCCAATTAATGTCATCTTCAAAGGAAGGCGCTACTACTCTACGAAGTAAAACCCTATAATTTCTTTGATCTAGTGAAGTATAGATTACTTCATCTTTTTCATTCTTAGGAATTATATCCTGGGTAATTTCCGGAAAAATCGTAGCAATGGATCTTCTTGCTGATTTTTTTTCATGAATAATATCCATAAATTCATCATTTCCCCATAGCATCCTACCATCGACATCCAGTATGGCATAGGGAAGAGCAAGTTCCTTTAATAATCTTTTTTGTACCTGACCATAGTCCATGGCATAACGAACCAACTCTGTCGCTATTCTATTTCTATGAAAAAAATATACACATGAGGCAATTAAAAAATAGAATAATACAAAAGCAGTCATTACATAGCCTGCTTTTTTATCGAGTACATAGATACTTAGGTTCATGCATAACAATAAAGCCGTTAATATAACCGGCCAAAATAAATATACTCTTAATGAACTACTAAGTCTTACTTTTTTACTCATTACCGACTCCTTTATATCAAGTAACAGCTCTCAATTTTTCAAATACACAATATGACCAGTTTATGCTAGTGTATTGATTATATCATTTTTATCATATGAATAAAAGATATTTTAATAATTTATAATAAAAACCAGTTATATATGAAAAAACCGTTATATCATCTGATATAACGGTTTCGTACTTGTTTTTGTAATTAGTCTGTTGTATAAGGCATTAAAGCAATGTGTCTAGCACGCTTAACAGCTACTGTTAAAGCTCTTTGATGCTTAGCACAGTTACCTGTAATTCTTCTAGGAAGAATTTTGCCTCTTTCAGAAACATATCTCTTTAATTTGTTTACATCTTTATAATCAATTCCAGTATGGTTCTTGTCAGCACAAAATACGCAAACTTTTCTTCTTCTACGGGTGAAGGTCCTTCTCCTGTTTTGAGAATCACCTTTATCGCTCTTATTCACTGGCATTTCATGACCTCCTTATCCTATTATCATCTAAGTTAACAAAACCGTTAAAATTAATTGTTAACCTGTCTATATTGATTAATTAAATGGCAATTCTTCGTCTATGCCATCAGGAATATTCATAAAGCCGTCTCCCATAGCAGAGCTAGGTTCTGGACGGAAATCCCTTTGGCCACCATTTGATTGGAAGGCGTCATTGCTGGCTTTACTTTCACCAAACTCAACTTCTTCCACTACTACGTCAGTGGTATAAACCTTCTGACCATCTTTATTTACATAACTGCCGGTTTGAATTCGTCCGCAAGTTACCATTTTCATGCCTTGTCTAAAATATTTCTCAACAAATTCTGCCTGCTTGCCAAAGCAAACGCAACCAATAAAATCTGCATCTTGTCCATCATTGGCTCTACGAAATCTACGATCTACTGCTAAAGTAAATCGTGCAACTGCTGTGGCATTCTCACCTTGTGAGTATCTAACTTCCGGATCTCTTGTTAAACGGCCTATTAAAATCACTTTATTCATACTTACTACCTCCCATTCTTCGCCTTAGGGTAGTCTCTTAAGCGTCTTTTCTAACGCATAAATATCTGATTACATTTTCCATAATACGAATTCTTTGCTCGATTTCGATTGGAGCTGTAGAATCAGACTCGAATTGGATAAAATAGTAGTAGCCTTCTCTCATTTTCTGAATTTCGTAAGCTAATCTTTTCTTTCCCCAGTCATCAACATTGGTAATATTACCACCAAATCTAGTAATAAGCTCTTTTACTGCTTCAAGAGTAGCTAATCTAGCTTCATCCTCGATTTTTGCATTTACAACTAAGGCTAATTCATATTGATTCATAGTTGTCTTGCACCTCCTTCTGGTCTCTGGCCCTTTTTTAATATAGTATGTTGACGAAGAAAAACACTATATTTAAAGAGCAAGGAATAATTAAATGTATAACATATCACAATTAACTATGATATCACAAGCTTTGCATATTTACAAGATATTTTTTCAACAAGAAATCATTTTTTCATTATGCATTTAGTACAGGGTTCATACAAACAGTTATAATCATGCAATCTTTTTTGTAATAATGAGAGGATGTCTTCTGGCTCCATATCTTTTGCCATAGCAATGTTAATAGAAATGGGTGGAAGGTTCATACTCAAATTTCTTTTTACCTGTCTTCTTTTCCCTGCTGCTAATTTGAATAAAAAATGATCCATATTTTTGGGAATCACAGCAATGGCTGTCGCATTATAAAATGTTACAATTTGAAATTCTTTAATATCTCCATAAGATATAAATCCGATTTGTGGAATATTAGAATGATCAATGATCCCATCCATAGTAATGGTTAGTAGTTTTCTAATCCTAGATGCTTTAAAAATTGAGATCACTAAGCCAATCAAAAATACCAATGTGCCCAAGAGTCCAGGTACAGAAAAATACGGTTTTGCTTTAACAAATCCGGTAATCATAATAGCCAAAGAAGCCAACAACATAAAAAGGCTTGCCATTGTCAGTGCAAAGGCTTTATAATTTGTTTCTTCAATAATAATATCCCCCACTAAATTACCCCCTACCCTAAAAAACTTCTTTATTAATAATTAATTTTATCTTTTTTGTAATTTTAATGCAAGTAGTAATCCTTATCTCTTCTTTATATTTTTTAAATTCTTTACTCTTGCTTTATAGTTGAAATCTATCTGTAGTTTATTCATAGTCGTTTTTCGTAGCATTTTATATATTATTTACCAGCAATTGAAAAGGGAGCAAGCTGTATTATACAGTTCGCCCCCATCCTGAATCTTAAAATAGATCCAATTACTTAATATTTAACTTGAATTTTTTAACATAATTCTGAATACAATACTCAATTATCTTAATGGCTTCTTCCTTACCCCCTAGTTCATTCACTGCTGTTTCCTTGTTCTCCAATTCTTTATAGACACTAAAGAAATGGCTCATTTCATCAAAAATATGTTTTGGCAATTCATCAATATTTGTATATAAATTATACATGGGGTCATCAAATGGAATGGCAATGATTTTTTCATCACCCATACCATTATCTATCATTTTAATAACGCCTATGGGATAACAGCGAACCAAGGACAAAGGTTCCAACGGTTCTGTACATAAAACCAAAACATCTAAGGGATCCTTGTCGTCTCCATAAGTTCTCGGAATAAAACCATAATTAGCNGGATAATGGGTTGAAGTGTATAAAATCCGATCCAGCATAATATATCCTGTTTCCTTATCTAACTCATATTTCTTCTTACTACCTTTTGAAATTTCAATTACTGCTATAAAATCCGTTGGCTTAATTCGATCCGGATTCATATCATGCCAAATATTCGTCATCTGTCATTTCCCTCTTTACTTTTCTTTCTATTAAGCTTGTCCTATTACAAAACTATATTCGCAAATTTAATTTTGTTCACAAGACACTCTTAAATGTTTAACAATAGTTATATTATGTAATTTTTATATCTGTATTCCTTGACGAGGAATTCATTAATTACTATACTAAATCTAAGAGTTGAAGTAAATAGCTATTATAGCTTATTCTACCAATATAGGAGGATTCATATGAAATTTCAACAAATACACAAGATAAAAACTCTTCTATTAGCCTTTATACTCCTGTTTCCCTGTATAGAACAGGTTCAAGCCAAAGAGTCTGACCGGGCAACATTTCATTTTATTACAACTAGGGATTTATATCCTTAGCAAAAAGAACTCACGGATAAAAATCTAGCCTATTATATATAAATTATTCTGCAAAGGAGATAAGAATATGTTTTCTAATAAAAAAAGATATCATTTATTACTAATCATACTTTTATTTCTGTTGGGAAATATACCACAGACCATACAAGCAAAATCTGATGATACCCTTATTATAGGAAAAGTTGAGAATCACAGCTTTGAAACAGTAGATGTGGTTGAACGCTCAATTACAAATGATTTATATTGGTATTCTGCCTCGGTAGCTCCTATTTCAGAGTTTTTTGATCCTAAGGGTAACCTGAATACCATATATGAAACAGAAAAGTCTATAACATTAGTAAAATACAATGATGATTTTACAGATACCACTTCCTATACCATAAAAAAACCCTACCCCTTATTTGGAGGTGCCATTTGTGATAGTGAGGGAAATTATTATATCGTATACGGACAGGAAAATGATACGGATGACGAATCAAAAGTGGTACTCAGTGTAGTCAAGTATAACTCAGAATTTAAATATCAGTCTGAAGTGAAATACACCGGATTAGATACTCGTCCTTATAGCGGACAATACTGGGGAACCAAGGTACCCTTCCGATCTGGTAATTGTGATATTGCGCTAAATGGTAATGTCTTAGTCTGTTCCTATGCTCGTCGAATGTATAATGGACATCAGTCAAATCATGTTATTTTTGTAAACACTACTACTATGACGAAACTAAACTATGCCGGATGCTATACTAGCCATTCCTTTGATCAAAGGGTTATTGTAACATCCGATAGAAACTATCTTTTTGCCGACCATGGAGATGCCTTTGATCGTGGTTTTAAATTGAGTAAGGTTATCAACGGAAGCACAAACATATGGAATACCAGAGAATATGTCTCCTTTCATTTCAGAGAAGGTTCAAATAGGGATTATGGTTACAACGAAACCTATGCTCAACTAGGGGGAATTGCTGAATTAAGTACTGGTTATGTTTTAGCAGCCGCATCAGAAAAAACCCTTTCCTTAGAACCAGCATCAACCAGCCGGAGTTACTGTGGCCACAGTGAAGCCAGAAACCTATTTATTCAGATTATTCATAAAAACTTTCCAAATTTAAATAGAGATAACACTCAAATACTCAAAACCGATGTTCGCACTACTACTGGAAAAGCACCTTCGGATGCTTTAACCCCATTATATTTAAGCGGTTATGAGAAGGATTATGGTGTCCTATGGCTAACCGATTATTCCGATGAATATTGTGTGGTAAATCCAAAATTGATTGCTACAGATGATGATCGTATTATATTAATGTGGGAAAAGTTCAAATATGCTGGCGATTATCAATCGGAAAAATATGTTGATACCTATTATATGATATTATCCTCGGACGGAAGCATTTTACAAGAAGCAATTCCTCTACACGGTATAAGATTAACTGCCCATGAAACACCAGTATATCGTGATCAGAAAGTATATTGGACTACTACAAATGGCTACGATGCTCAATTAGAACTTCATATCCTTCATCTAGGTGAGACGGATACACTGAAAAATATAAACTCTCTATCCATTGGTAAAATTGCCAATCAAAAATGGGATGACGATCAATATTATGTAACACCAGATGTGGTAATTAAGTCAAATGGAAAAGTACTTAAGAAAGATATTGATTATATTTTAGACTACGATAATAACGACCGTCCTGGTAAGGCAACCGTAATTATTACTGGCATCGGGAAATACTACGGGACAAAGGAAATTGATTTTTATATCGCTCCCGGGGACGTGGAAATAACATTGTTTTATAGTCCATCCAAAGGTAGTTTTTATTATAATATAGATTATATTAGCTACTTTTATTGTGATGGTATTGAGGTGGAATATTCCACAGACTGGAGATATTCTACCAAAACAGTCCTGAAAAAACCTTATGGTACGGTTAAAAAATTAAAAAGTAAAAAGACATATTATCTAAGAGCAAGAAGTTACATTGAAGTGGATGGAAAGAAGATATATGGAAGCTACTGTAAAATGAAAAAAGTAAAAGTTAAATAACAAATAATCCTATTTATTAAGAAGGGGGCACACGCTAGTCGTGTACCCCCTTAATTTGTTAGATATGTTTATTATAGATAACTTATTTTGATTTTTATATGCCATTAATCGGGAGTTTTAAATTTTTCAAAATCAAGCTTACCTATAATAAAACAAGCAATTGCACATAAAAAATATACCATAGAATCAATCCACTTAAAGCTTCCTTTATACAATTCAAAAACAGAGACTTTTCTTGCAATTACATTCGTAAATGTCGATCCTACCATGACCAATATAAACAAGAAACTTAAAGTATGCCAGAAGTTTAAACTCATCCATTTTTTTATCAGTATTAAACTCCAGATGACTCCTAACCAAATTAAGGTGATTGGAAATGCATAAGTTTTAAACCAAGGTCTAGGATTAGCAATAAAATTCTTATTTACTATATGTTCAATACATAACAGCAGGGGAAAAACCAGAATACTTGATACCAAGCTTGTAATAATCAGCTTATTCTTTTTGCATAATATAGGAGTCACAACAAGAATAAAAATAAAAGCCACCGCAAAATCAACAATTAATGACCATGTTAACTTGCGATTTATTACTATATCAACAATTGATGAAACTAGAACACCTATAATTCCAATCAATAAAGCAATCCATTTAAATAAATATAATACTTTAGAAGTATTTTTAATTTTAGAATACAAAGTAAGTTTTTCAGTATTCATGATTTTCTTCCTTTCCCTTTGATATTTATTATATGAACTTGGAAGACTTACATATTAGATATTCAAAACCTACCAAGGATATTACTATATTATCACATATAGCAAGAATATTAAACTAATTTTACCAATTTCTATTTTGTTTTTTATTAAATGGTTTTATTACTTGGATTTTATAGTCAATTACCAATCTATCTGGACGCACCAGTGACCTCATTGTTATACACCGTAATAACGAAATATTGCCTGAGCAATATACTCAGCGCTTCCTTTTCCGTATTCATTATCCGTTGCTTCTGCTAGTTTATCATTTTTTGGATATTCTTTCCCTAAATCTAGTAATATAGATCTAGCATTATCTATTTTAAATAAGCCTTTATAGACTTCAGTAAGTTTTGTAACCGCTTCTTTTTCTAAGTCCATATCTTTTGTTTCTTTTGCCTTAACTAATTGCCTGTATACTTCATCATTTATATTTTGATTTGATGCAAGTTCTTCATGGTTTCCTGCTGATTGTAAAACCGCATCTGATGCCTTATCTTTACCACCATACCATTTGAATATGTCAATAAGAGCTTTCTCATTTTGAAGGCCTTGGTATAGGTGTTCACGATATTTATTAATACTACCATATTGTCTAATTTGATCATTAAGACTTTCTTGGGTCATATTTTCCAGGGTATGATTTATTATTTTCTGCAGATCTCCATGGTTAAATGCTTCAAAACTCATAGTATTAACTCCTTTCATTACATCGGTAATTAAATCAATTAGTCCGTTTAGGCGGGCACGTTTTTTAAGCAAAAAGGATTTCTGGGCTGATAAAACTTCTTCTTTATTCCAATTGGTATTCTCCATGATTTTCTTTATATCAACTAATGGTATCTCCAATTCCCTAAAGAACATAATTAACTGCAACTTTTCTAATGCGTTCTGATCATAAAGCCGATAACCGGCATCTGTTAATTGTGTGGGCTTTAATAACCCAATAGCGTAACGTTCGTATAGTTACACCTGTAATTTCAGATACTTCTTTTACTGTTTTCATCATATCCCCCTTTCCTTTTCATCCTAAACCCTTACGTAATGAGAGAGTCAATATTAAATTAGAAAATAATAAATATATCACTTATATTCTTCCTATTATAATTTATAGCTGCATGATATCACTTGTTCTTCCTATTATAGCTTATAGTAGCAAGATATCACCTGTTCTTTACATTCCCACTTGGTATGTGATAAACTATTCATATCCAACTGGATTACCTCCTTTGTTATTTTGTGTGGTTGGCGAACCTACACTTATTATAACA
>JGI24710J26742_10001511_pt1 | contig 21377 bp, 19 predicted proteins | sample BioPla2DNA2_FD_26742 | JGI IMG/M metagenome (IMG submission 26742) | reverse complement strand
TATTTTTCTCAAAAAAATTTTTATATTACATAATTTTAAAAAAACCGTTACCAAACTAATGAATGAAATTACGAGTATGTGGTAACATTTTCATCGTAAAGGAATATATTGAAAAACCCAGACTAAAATAATTATCTAAGTCCGTACGATAGTATATATCATATCACTTTGGAGAAATTTTAACAATAAATATTATAAAGACAGGTATTTATTTCATTACTTCAATACCAAGAATAGTGATATCGTCAAGAAAAGAGTTGTCGGAAAAATCTCTTACAGATTTCATTATCTTATCTGTAACCGATGACAGGGAATCGTTTTTATTGTTATTGAGAAGCTTTAAAAGGTTGTCGATGCCGAATATCTCATTGTTGGAAGACGCCTCAATAACGCCGTCAGTGAATAGCCAAATTTTATCTCCGGGCTCTAATGGATTTACATTGCAGGTATATGTTGAATCCTCAAATACTCCGAGGATGGGACCGGTGGATTCTAAGGGAACAAAACGGTCGGCTTTTACTATATACTGAGTTATATGTCCGGCGGATACAGTATAAAGCACTTTGGTTTTCTTGTCTATAAAACCTAAAAACAAAGAAGCAAATACATTTTGTTCTGTATTGGATAATAGCTGAAGATTAAGGTCGAGAACAATTTCAGGAAATCTTCTTTTATTGATTCCCTGTTTGTAGTTGTACTCAATGTTTTTGAGAAAGCTCTTGATGATTGTTGAAATGACGGCCGCAAGAATTCCGTGGCTGGAAACATCAAAAACATAAAAACATACATAGTCTCCTATATCAGACACATCGTACATGTCGCCACCAACGGCATCACAGCTTTTATATTTCACGTCAAAGTTAAAGCCCTGTATATGGGGAAGACTTTCGGGAAGCATATTTAGCAATATTTTTACGGCAGAATCATGAAGTCCGTGTAAATATTCTTTTTGCTCTAAAAGCTCCCGGGTCATTCTCACATTTTCCAGAAGAAGATTTTTATTATTAAGGGCATTGTCAACGGCAATTAGGAGTTCTTCGGCTATAAAGGGCTTTTTTATGTATCCGAATGCCCCTTCCTTAATTGCAAGAATAGCATTTTCCATATCATCATGTTCAGCCAGAACCATTACACTCAAGTGGGGCAAAATTTTTTTGACTTTTCGTAACAATTCCATTTCAGAGTTTATTAGAAGTTTTGTGTCAATGATGACAATGTCAATGGTGTTGCAGTATTTATTAAAAATGTCAAGACCTTCTTCACTGCCAAAAGCAGTAATTACTTTATTATTTTCACGCTCAAGAACAAATTTAATTCTTTGCAGTATTTCATTTTTTTCATCAATTGCAAGAATTTTAGCCATTAGCATTTACTCCTCGTTGGTGTTATATATTATTATATCAAGTTTATTTTAGTAAAAGCAATAATTCTGTGTTGTTTATTCATATGCAAACTTAACCGTATTTTCAGGCGATTTATGAAATGCTGATAAATTATTTTTAAAAACATAATGCATAAAGTTATGTTATAATATATAATCGTATAAAGTGAGGCAATACTTGAGTAATAGGTGATGAATATGGTTATTGGCGTTTGCCGCGTGGTTTTATATATAAATGAGGGGTTTTCTTTGAAAGAAAAAAGGCATATTATAAAAAGCATTATACAAAGGCTCAGATCCAAGTTTAATGCATCTGTTGCGGAGGTGGATCTGAATGATAAATGGAAGAATGCAGTTATTGGCATATCCTGTGTTTCGAATGAAGCGGCACATGTAGACAGTATGATGGCCAATATAGTAAATTTCATTGAAAATGACGGCAGGGTTGTGCTGACTGATTACAGCACTGAAAGTATATATGTGGATTAAAGTTTAGAAATTTCATTGAAAAGGTTATTGAAATTTCATTGAAATTGTATTAAAATATTCTTTGTGGCACATACTTTTGGGGCTATGGCGCAGCTGGGAGCGCGCTTGAATGGCATTCAAGAGGTCAGGGGTTCGATCCCCCTTAGCTCCACCAATCATAAAAGCCTGTTGGATTTATTCCAACAGGCTTTAATACTTTTTTGAGACAGTTCCATGGAACTTTAGAGTCATTTCAGGTTTTGTGAAAGGTTCTCAAGTTTTGAGGTGTCAATACGCTGTCCATCCAGAGTTATATAGATGTCCTGACCGTTGTGGGTTTCCTTAAGGCGGATGGTATTAACCTCAACAAAAGAATCCATTTTGAGATTTTTCACTTGCTCAAGGGTGGCTGCATAGAGCTCATGGGATCCCTTGGCTGAACATGCATCACATGTGCAGAAAGTTATCTGCCGTGTCACAAATGCGGAATTGGCCTTCTTTCGAACGGTGCCACAGCGGATATCACCATTGGCAGCATTATAGCTGGTGTGCAACAGTTTATGAGCTAGTGGTGAATTAGCTTCCCCGTAGAAGTTCTTGTAGAGATTTAAGATATCAGGGTTTTCCTGGGATTTTCGGTAGGTGGAGGTCTTGTCAATATCAATCAAAACCTGCTGACGCTGTTCGAGGGTACCCACCTTCTCCGGTACCGGGTGACCGGCACCGCAAATACAACCTCCCGGGCATGCCATTACTTCAATCAAATCATAGCCCACATCTACCCCTTGAATAATCTTTTCCACGATGGGTTCCACATTATGCAGACCACTGATGACAGCTACGCGAACGGTTGTACCGTTGGCTTGAACTGTTGATTCCTTCAAACCGGCAAAACCGCGAACTTCTTCGAAATCCAAGTGGTCGGTCATTGCTTTACCTGTCAGCTTTTCAACAGCCATACGAAGGGCAGCCTCTGCCACACCACCCGATGCTCCGAAGAGAACACCAGCTCCCGTTACTTGCCTGTAAGGTTCATCAAATTCCTGAAGTTCAATGGATGATGTATCAATGCGCCTAAGCTCAGCCATATCTATCATGTCGGTAGAGGTCAAAACCGCATCTACATCACGGATTCCATCGGGTGCAAATTCAGGACGGGCAGCCTCATATTTTTTAGCAATACAAGGAACGATGGACACCACGTACAGATCTTCCTTATTGAGACCTGCCAGCTTGGTGTAATGATTTTTCACGGTAGCCCCCATCATCTGCTGCGGTGATTTACAGGTAGATAGATGGGGAATGAGTTCCGGATAACGCCGCTCAACGAAGTTTACCCATCCGGGGCAGCAGGAGGTAAACTGCGGCATAACACCCTTATTAGCCACACGGTTCAGAAATTCAGTGGTTTCCTCCACAATGGTTAAGTCAGCCGCAAAGGAGAAGTCGAACACCTTATCAAAGCCGAGCTTCTTCAAAAGGCCTGCCATAAAGCTGGAAGCCTTATCAAAGGGAATACCGTATTGGGAGGAAATGACGCTTCGTACAGCGGGTGCGACAAAGCCAACTACAGTCTTGGAAGGATCATTGATGGCTCTAAAGACTTTGCCTTTTTCACTCTTTGCTTCTAGTGCACCACAGGGACAAGCATTTACACATTGTCCGCAGCTGACACAATCGGTCTCCTGAAGGGGAAGACCACTTCTGGTTCCTACCAACTGACGGCCCTGCTTCATATAAAAGGCGAGGACATCGGGACCTTCAACCTGTGCACAGGCGGCAATACAACGGCCACAGGAAATACATTTATTGTGGTCTCTGATGATAAATGGATGGTCGTCCACAATAGGAATATAGGGTCTGTCATGAATCGGTTCTTCAAACTTAATATCATGGGCAGATGCCTCAATCCTCAAATCGCAGTCATAGCGTTTGTTGCATCCGCATCTTAAGCAGCGGTGGGCTTCCTCGCGAGCAGCTTCTTCGGAAAGACCCAGTTCAACTTCATTAAAGTTACCTTCTCTTTCTTTAAGCTCAATAGAAGGCATCTTAGCACGCTCCAGCTTGGGGAAATGCTCAAAATCCCATTTCGGGAGATCCTCCATAGAACCTCTGCTGCAACTGTAGTCCACATGGCTCTCCTGAACATATCCCTTCATGAGGAAGCTATCCATAGCTTCGGCAGCACGACGGCCGGCGGCTACAGCCTGAATGACTGTTGCAGGACCTGTGACACAGTCTCCTCCAGCGAAAATATTGACTTCAGAGGTCTGTGAGGTCTTACCGTTTATCTCAATATCGCCCCATTTGTTCAGCTTAACAGGGAGGTCGTTATACAGGAATTGTGTATTCGTACTTTGACCGATTGCACCGATTATGGTGTCGGCCTCTATTTCAAAATCGGTACCTTCAATGGGTACAGGACGACGACGGCCTGAACGGTCAGGTTCTCCGAGCTCCATCTTGATGCATTGCAGCTTCTTCTTTCCATTTTCTAAAACAATACTTGTAGGTGCCATTAAAAAGAGCATTTCAACCCCTTCATGAAGTGCCTCTTCAACTTCATAAGGCTCAGCAGGCATTTCGTCACGGGTTCTGCGGTAGATAAGCTTAACCGACTTAGCACCTTTTCTTTTGGCAACGCGGGCACAGTCAATGGCTGTGTTACCTCCGCCGATGACTGCAACATTGTCACCCAACTGAACATCGGCTTGCTTGGTGACCTGTTCCAAAAATTGGACACCAAGCCATACACCCGGGAGATTTTCTCCTTCAATATGCATTGGGGTAGCTCGCCATGAACCAATGGCCAGATAGACGGCATCAAAATCCTTCTGGAGATCTTCAAGACGGATATGAGTACCCAGAGCCTTTTTAGTCATAATCTTTACACCAAGGTTCTTTATAATGTCGATTTCCTTGTCAAGAGTTGCCTTCGGCAGACGATACTCGGGAATCCCATAACGCATCATACCTCCAGCATAGTGCTGACGTTCAAATACTGTAACATCGTGGCCATTGATGGCACTGTAATATGCACATGTAAGACCTGACGGTCCGGCACCCACAATGGCGATACGTTTCCCCGTAGAGTCTTTCTTTTGGGGCGTCCAAGGCTCTTCCTGAGACATATCCCAGTCAGCGATGAAACGCTTGACATTGTTGATAGCTACGGGAGAATCGACCAGATTGCGTCGACATTGAGCCTCGCATGGATGCGGGCATACACGACCACAGGTAACAGGAAATGGATTGCGGTCTTTGATTACCTGAAGAGCCGCACTGAAATTACCGTTTGCTGCATGATGCAAATAAGCCTGGATATCAATATTGGCTGGACAGGTCATGACACATGGGGCGACACAGTCCGCGTTGTGATCCGATAGAATCTGCTCCAGGCGGATCTTACGGTAGCTTTTCAGCCTAGGGCTGTTGGTAGTGATTACCATACCCTCCCGGATAGGCGTCTGGCATGCTTTTACATCCATTTTTTGTTCGTTTTCGCCTACCTCTACCAAGCACAAGCCACAGTTTCCGTTTGAACGCTCAAGACGGATATCATAGCAGAGATGGGGAATATGTATATCCTCTTGGAGCAAGGCCTGGAGGATGGTCAGATTATCATAGACTTCCATTTCCCGGCCGTTAACAATGACTTTAATCCGTTTGTTTTTTGTGATGACTTTCATTTTATTAAACTCCTTCTTATGATGTGTGATATTTTTCATGATGAAACAACAATAGAACCTTATCAATTATATCAGAAATATTGTTATTTACCACTATATAAAGCTCATAAAATTGCTTTTTTAGACAAAAAAATTTAGTTTTTTTGATACTTCCTATACCGTTCTTGCTTTATCAAAGGTAAGCGGAATTCATTTTTTCATCACTTTTTATGTTAAGCTGTCGAAAGGAATACGGCTGATGAAAATCTAGCACGCTATGGTGAATCGGCAATATGGAACATGATAGGTTTAGTCAGCATATTATATTATGGAAACTAATAAACCAGGAGGTTAATTATGAAAGCAAAGAATATTTATATTTTTGCATCAATTATATGCTTGTGTTTTCTATGCTTATGTTCCATGACAATTACAACATTTGCGGTTTCTCCCAATGCGACACTTATAGTAGACGGAAATGAGGTTGAAACTTTTCTATCTGTACAAGGGGCTGTAGATGCGATTGATTCTACCTCCGGAAATAACTTTGTTATTGAAATAGCAGAGGGAACGGTTAGCGATGCAGTTTATATTTTGCAGATACCGGACAAAAATATAGTTTTGCGACCGAAGCCTGGGGCATCTGTCACATTTACAAACACAATTACGATTGATGGAAACTCAAATTATTACGGTTCAGAAACTTTGCTGATTCAAGGCTTTAATTTTGATTTTACCTCAGGAGCTTTCGANAACTGTATTCATTTTGCTTTAGTNCCATCAAGAGCAGCAATGGATCCACCACCATTAAGCTATCCTCATAACATCACCATTAACGGTTGTACTTTTAAAGGCGTTTATGGCACAACAGTGGCGGTTCAAAGTTTGCGTGGCGGTTCAAGAAATATTGCAATAATGAATTGTACCGCTACCGACATTCACAGTTTTGCACAATTAAAGGCTGTAGCGGGTTATGCATTCATTCAAAACTGTATAGTAAGCAATGCTTCTGAGGGCGGAGTAAACTTCTATGGAACNGGANACTTAACTGTTGACAGCTGTAAATTTGATGTAGTGGGCTATGCGGTTCGCAGCGGACAAAATGATCCTACTTTGGCTCCTATATTACAGGGCTCTGTAAATATCAATAACAGCATATTAAATTCAAATTCATCGGAATTCGGTACAATTGTTTTGAGAGGCGAAAGCTCTTATAATATCAATATTTTGCATTCAATTTTAAAAAACGAGAGTGCTGGTGGAGCGGTCATAGAAAACTTATATTCGGATTATAAGGATGAATACGATATTGATGTTGTAGAGTCGGATCTGACGGGAGAAATTACCAATATTAATCTTTCAACCATAAATACCATCGATGACCCAAATATACCCAATGAACCTGTTTCTGTAATAGATGAGCCAGAGGATCAGGTCAGGAACTTGATTTTATTTATTTTATTAATTCCGATTTTAGTTATAATTCTGGTCATTCTGGTAATTGTTTTAGCTATTTTGATTGTTAGGCTTGTTATTAGATTTGTTAGATTCCTTATCGGTTTATTTGGCAATCCATGAAGGAAAGATCGCAGCAGATGCTGTTGAGTATAAAATAAAATATAAAGATAGCACTCACCAAAAGGTGGGTGCTGTTTTTGTAGTGGGATTTCACGAAGTGAAATGATCAAAAAAGAAATGGGCTTGATGTTGAAAATATTGTAACACTTTTTAAATTCTAGAATATTATATTACTGTTGATAAATAAAAATGAAAGGGTGGATTTGTATGGAAGAAGATAGAGGTTTTGCTTGTGGGTTTGGTAATGATTTTATATGGATAATTTTCGTAATTTTGATTATCCTGTGTCTGTGTCCTGGAATTTTTGGCGGTTGTGGATTCGGCTGCAAGAACTAATATCTTTCTATTGCAGCAATAAATTTTGCTCTAGTCTTGTTTTGGAGGAGATCTGTTAATCTTACATATTGAGCAACATGAAAAAGAAAGAGGAGACTTTTCTCCTCTTTCTTTTTGTAATATGAATATTACTGGTTATGCAGGTGGTATTTGTTTTACAAAAACAAATGGTTGAACAAAGTTCAACCATCTAAATGCTGAAATTACTATTATGGATTAACAATAACACGTTTTTTCATATTTTCATATATGCTTTTGTACATTTTGAAGACTTTGGCAGGATTCGAGACGTTACAGTTCATATCCGGGTGATACTTTTGAATTACGCCGTTCCAACCAATCCTTAGTATTTCCTCCTGAATTTCATTAAACTTAGTAATCAGCTCTTTGTTGCGTTGTGCTGATTCCATAAAAACTCCCCCTTAATAAAATGCTTTATATAAATATTATCTAATACGTTAGTTGTGTAGTGTGTTTTGTTGGGCTGATAATTAAATTATAGCACTAGTTTTAATTATTATCAAGATAGCTGTGATGGTATGAAAAGATTTAGTGTATGGAGGTCTGATGGTACAAAAACAAAGCCTAAGAAAGATTATTCCTAAGCTTTATTTAATATTATTAAGCTTTATTAAATATATTTATTTTCTTTTTTTATTCTTTGCTTTTATACTTTCAAGCCTTTTATTAACGGAACGCATCATTAAGAAATATGAAAGAGCCAAAAAAGCAATTGCTGCTAATAAATAAATTATTGTTTGTGCCAAACCAGACATAATATATCTATCACCTCCACTGATAATTGAAATTTTACCACACATCAAAATTTTTATCAATAGCTTTGGTTGCGGCATACGTATATTGAATAAATGCGAAGATTTTTTCCATATTTTTTTGCTTAAATAATATGCAACTTTGCGGAAGGGCGGCATGAATTTTTTATCACTGATAAAATCTGTCCCTTTAAGAAAAACTATATTATTGGCGATAAAGCAAATTAGATTTTCAATAATTTTTAATAAAAAGTTAACGGTGGGGATTTGATTGAGAACAATAGTAATACTTGGAGCAGGTTTTTCTAAGAATTCCGGACTTCCTGTGCAAATAGAAATACCTGCTTTATTGATAAAAGAAAGTGGCAAAGACAATTTTGAAAGTGCTGTATCCGGTGTGCTAAGAAGGTTTATGGAGGAGCTATTTTGTTATGGGGGAGAAATATATCCCCAATTGGATGATTTGCTTACCTGCATCGATATATCTATAAGTTCAGGGCATCATCTCGGAATAAAGTATTCTATTGACCACCTGTGGGCTATCAAAAGATTTTTGGTCTATAGGGTATTTTCCATTTTGGAGGGGAGTTTCCGGTATTCTAGCGATATAGACAGATTGGTGAGGTTCTTTGTTGAAGAAAGATTTAAGGACACAGGTTTTTTGGTACTAAACTGGGATACCGTTCTGGAAAGATATATTGCCGGAATTAATCCTGATATTGCTGTTGATTATTGCAATAACGGCAGAAATTTAAACGGTGATAGGGATAATACAGGAAAAAAGAAAATAAAAATAATAAAGGTACATGGATTGTCTAATTGGCTTTACTGTAATAATTGCAGGACTTTATTAAATGATACGGATTGCAGTATAAGACCAATAGGGAAGGCGGGTTTTAGAAAAGAAGATTTTGAATTGTTTGATGAAATGAAGGGTGTTATAAATAAAAATGAGCTTTCAAAAGGCACAGCATGTAATATATGTCAAGACAATGTATCGGCACATATAGCAACCCAGTGCTATAGAAAGNCCTTTAGAAAGAATACTTTTCCGCTGGTATGGGGCGAAGCTGAGAAAATGCTTACAGATTCTCAAAAGTGGGTTTTCATAGGATATTCTTTGCCGCAGGCAGACTATGAATTCAAGCATCTTCTTAAAATATCCGAGCACAAGCTTGCACATAAAAAGAGTAAAGGTCTTTCCATTGATGTTGTTTTGCTTCACAGTAACAATACAATTATGAAGTATAAGAGTTTTTTTGGAGACAGAATAGAAAGGGTTTTCAATGGAGGAATAGATGAATATATAAACTACTTGTCTTTTTTTAATAAAAAGTCTTAATTATTTTTAAAAATAATGCTATAATACCATATTAATTAAGATAATAAGGAGAATAGAATTGAACATTAATATTAATAATGCAAAATATGAGCTTACAGCTGTAAAACCTAATCAATACCCAAAAGGTGATAAGCCGGAGATTACTTTTGTGGGAAGGTCTAATGTAGGTAAATCCTCACTCATTAATTCAATGCTAAACAGAAAAAATCTGGCGAGAGTCGCAGCAACTCCGGGTAAAACAAGGGTTATAAACTTTTATAACATTGATAATATATTATATTTTGTGGATCTACCCGGCTATGGCTTTGCAAAGGTATCAAAGTCGGAAAGAGAATCATGGGCATGGGTTGTGGAAACCTATTTGAAGTCAAGAGAACAACTTAATCTGGTGGTTTTGCTTGTGGATATAAGACATTCTCCAACTGCTGATGATGTACTTATGCACGAATGGCTTAAGAGCAATGACATACCTTATTTGATTGTAGCTACAAAGGCTGACAAGGTTCCCCGTTCAAAAGTGAGGGAAAGGGTGTGTGATATAAGAAAGGTACTGGGGCTTTGTAATAGCGTTAAAGTTATACCTTTTTCATCGGAAACGAAGCAGGGGAGAGAGGAGCTTTGGGAAGAGATTAAGTTACAACTGGGACATAAAACCAACGAATAGCTTACAATATGTTAAAATTTGCATATGATTTAGAGGAGAAACATTGAATAATATAGAAATTACTTTATTATTGTTTTTAATGTAAAAAGTAACTGATAGCAAGGGTGGGGTTGAATGAATCAAAAAGTGAAGTTCGTTTTGAAGATTATACTAGCGTTTGTAGGAACGTTTATCGGTATAATATTGGCGTTGAGGCTTTCGATTTTTGTGGCTCCGTTTATAATTGCTTTTTTTGTTTCTTCCGCAATTGAGCCATTAATCAATTTTTTAATCAGAAAAGCTAAATTTTCTAGGAGGCTCGCGGCAATAGTTTCTTTGCTTCTGGTCGTATCGGTTATAACAGTGCTGATGCTGTTATTAATTTCGAGGCTTTATAATGAAATTGTGAGCCTTACAACTGAACGGCCGCAATATTTGGTTGAAATATACCAGAACATATCGGCAGTTATAAAAAGGGGTCTGAATGCTTATTTCGATCTTCCCGATGGAATTACTTCCAGTATTACCAACATGCTTTCAAACCTTTCCCAATCTATATCAAAAGTAGTTGATCCTTTCGTGAAAGGGCTTTATAATACAGCGGTTTCGATACCGCAGATACTTATATTTATACTTGTTACGATTCTGGCAACCTATTTTCTTTCAAGCGACAAAGACAGAATTTATGAGTCTATTAAGCATAATGTGCCGGAGCAGGTGCTTGAAAAAGCTATAAGCATAAAAGACAATATTTTCATGGCGTTTTTTGGCTATGTAAAAGCTCAGATTATTTTGATGTTTATTACCTTTACGGAGCTCTCCATAGGATTTTTTATTATAGGAATGAAGCATTTTCTTCTTTTAGCATTGGTTATAAGCTTTATTGATGCATTTCCTATACTAGGCACAGGCGGTGTGCTGATTCCCTGGGCGGTATATGAGTTTTTAACCAGGGATTTCAGGATGGGTGTATCCCTTATTATATTGTATGTAATAGTACTTGTAATAAGGCAGTTGATAGAGCCGAAGATACTTGGACAGCAAATCGGGCTTCATCCCTTGATTACGCTGATGTCAATGTATTTAGGAATGCAGTTTTATGGAGTGGCCGGCTTTATTTTAGGTCCTATAATCGTATTACTGTTTAAGAATATAGTGTCCGGATTTATTAAGCAAAAGAATATCAAAGAGATTATAAATGAGTTCAATAAAAAATAGGGTGCATATTATTCATGCAAAAAAATATGGAAGGAATATTGTGAAGCGGATTATAGAGCCTGTTAATACGGCCAAAAAGGGGGGCGAGCACCTACCTTTGCGAAGCAAGTTTTTCCTGACCCACAAGGAGTATTTACAGGCTCTAGACTTGTGAAACTAAAGTTTTTGAAATATTTCCTCACGTATCGGTTTTAAGCTCTTTTCCTAATTTTTTTATTGCTTTTTTTTCAATTCGTGAAACATAAGATCTGGATATGCCCAACATTTTTGCTATTTCTCTTTGGGTTTTGCTTGTTCCGCTTATAAGTCCGTATCGAAGTTCTAAGACCAACTTTTCTCTCTTTTTTAACACTTCCTTCATTTTGTTATACAGGCGTTTTACCTGCATCTTTAGCTCAACTTCTTCAACTATTGATTCTGATTCATTTCCAATAACATCGATAAGTGTTATCTCGTTTCCGTCACGGTCTGTGCCTATAGGATCTTGAAGTGAAACTTCGCTCTGTATTTTTTTNCTAGACCTGATCTGCATTAAAATTTGGTTTTCAATGCATCTTGCTGCGTAAGTTGCCAGTCTTGTACCTTTTTCGTGATTGAAAGTGGCAATAGCCTTTATTAGCCCTATAGTACCAATGGAGATAAGGTCATCGCACTCATTTGAGGTAGAGTTGTATTTTTTAACGATATGTGCTACTAGCCTCAGGTTTCTTTCGATAAGAATATTTCTTGCCTCTTCATCCCCTTCCTTGAGAAGCTTTAAATAGTATTGTTCCTCTTCATGGGTTAATGGCTGGGGAAAGGAGTTGACATTAGAAATATATCCAAAAAGAAAGAATATATTATTAATTATCTCTATAAAAGAAGAAAAAAGTAAGCCAAGCAAGATAAGGCACCTCCATAAATAGGCTACCTTATAATTATATGCTGCACTTGAGATATGGGTGCAAGTACAATTAATATCCCATTATTAATATATTCTTTGCAATTTCTTCAAAAATTGGGGCGGCTACACTTCCGCCACTTTTTCCGTTTTCAATAAAAACACAGACTGAGTATTTTGGATCCAGCCGGGGAAAATATCCTGCGAACCATGCGTGTACAACCTTGCTGCCGTTTATGTACTGACCGGTTTCCGCACTTCCTGTTTTTCCACCGGCACCGCCGTACTTATCCAGGTTGGCTCTAGTTCCTGTGCCACTTACCGTTACTTCTTCCATAAGCTGTTTTATGCTGTCGCATACGGTTTTTTCGATTATTCTTTGTCCTTCGTTTTTCCGTATAACCTTTACTGAATTTCCCTTTGAATCGACAATGGAATCCACAATATTAACCTTGTTCTTTATACCTCCGTTTGCGATGGTTGCAACCATATCGGCAACCTGAAGGGGAGTTGCCATAACATCTCCCTGGCCTATGGCTATGTTTGCGGTATCCCCGTAAGTTAAATAATTCGAAGGGTCGGGAAGGTTGCCCGGGGACTCGCTTATACCCTGAGCATCAATCCCTGTTACACTTCCAAGACCGAATTTTTTGGCTGTGTNGATAATGGTATCAGGCCCTATCCTGATTCCTAATTCAATAAAATATGGGTTACAGGAGGAAGCAAAGGCTTCATGAAGGTCTATTAAACCGTGACCACCTCTGGCATAAGCCGAACACCTGAATTCTTTGTCTCCTAAGGTTACATACCCGGGACAAAAATAGTGCATAGAAGGGTTCAGGTTTTTGCTGTAGGCACTTGCAAGGTCAATAATCTTGAATATGGATCCGAGGTTGTAGGAGGCGACAGCACGGTTAAAAAGCTCATTATCAGAACTATCAAGATATTTGGCAACCTCATTGGGATCAAAATCCGGCTTGCTTACCATTGCAACGATATCGCCGGAAAAAACTTCTTCAATAACCACTGCACCCTTAAGATCGTACCTGTCCATAACTTCCTCTGCAATTTTTTGAATATTATAATCAATGGTCAGCTTTATATTCCACTGTTCTTTGTTGTTTTTAGATTTTATGAACCTGTAGCCAAGACCGGGAAGAAGATTGTCCTTTGCATCGGTAACCACGCCTACGCTGCCGGGAGAACCGCACTTTAGATACTCATTATAGGCTTTTTCTATACCGATTTCCCCAGTTAAATCAATTTTATTAAGATAGCCGAGCACATGCTTGGCAGATGTAGTACTGTCATACCTTTTAAGCGAATTTACAAAGGATATGCCAGGGATATTTTCCTCTTTAAGCCGGTTTTTTTTATCTTTATCCGCTTCAATTATTATGGGCTCTGTTTTTATTTCAATCCTTCTTTTCAGGTCATTATGGTCAAGAACAAGAATGTCCGAAATCTTAAGGATATCATCGGTGTTTTTCCTCAGTTGAAGGGGTTTTATTACCACATCAAATTTTTCGTTTCTATTGGTAAGAGGAATGAGATTTCTATCAAGTATATTTCCCCTAGAGACGTCAACGGGAAGGGATGAAATTTTTTGAGCAGTGGCCTGCAGGGTAAGCTTTTCTCCTAAAAAATACTGTATGTAGATTAATCTTATAATAAGCAGAAAAATCGTCAGTGTAAATACAAAAAGAATAGTTTTGTGTCGTCTGATGGTCATAGTATTCTCCTCAAAATATTAGTGAATACTATAATTTTTCCATTAAGTTGGGTGTTTTATACATTGAAAAGTAGATTAAATCATTGACCCAAGGAGTATTTGCAGGCTCTAGATTTGAGTAACTTAAGTTTCTGGAATATTTTATCTTTACCTTTATTCAATGTTCCATCACAATCTTGGGGTTAGGGAAGGGAGGGGGCACTTTTTGTATGTGAATAAAAATGTGGAAGAAACATTTTTATTCACATTTTTAATGCACCGCCTACTGAGACTTCTTTCTAAGAATTGTATATTCTCCAACCTCTTCTTTCATGGGCATATATACAGTCATTTGAGGATGGGGGGCAACATCGATTTCTTCACCGTCGGCATTTTTCATCCATTCAATCCTTTGGACAAAAAAGTCTCCCTTCGGGTTTAACACTTCGATTTCTTCACCTTTGTACATCCTGTTTCGCTGCTCAATTGTGGCTATTTTCGTAGCTTTGTCGTATTTTTGTACAACTCCTATAAAATCATATTCCCGGATATAGGAACTGGTGTTGTAAATTTGAGATTGGGAATCGGGCTTGTTGAAGAAAAAACCCGTTGTATATTCTCTATGGCTTGCCTTTGATACCTCTTCAAGTAATTTGGGATCTAAAACAAAGTTATCCCTGTTTTGATAATAGGAATCCAGGGCTTCGCGGTATGCTTTCACAACTGTTGCCACATAAAAGGAGCTTTTCATGCGGCCTTCAATTTTAAGGCTTGATGCTCCGGATTCAATAATCTGCGGAATATACTCAATCATGCACAGATCCTTGGAATTAAAAATAAAAGAACCCCTGTCATTTTCATACACAGGAAAGTATTCTCTAGGTCTTTTTTCTTCCATCAGGTAGTATTTCCACCTGCAGGGGTGTGCACAAAGACCCCGGTTTGAATCCCGTCCGGCCATATAATTGCTTAGAAGGCATCTTCCAGAATAGGATATGCACATGGCACCGTGCACAAATATTTCCAGCTCTAAGGAAGCGGGAGTTTTTTTTCTAATTTCATTGATTTCATTAAAAGAAAGCTCCCTTGCAAGTACTATCCGTTTAACACCTTGTTTGTGCCAGAAATTTGCACTCATCCAGTTTGTATTATTTGCCTGTGTACTCAAATGTATTTCCATATCGGGAGCTGTTTCTTTCACAAGGGAAAGCACCCCCGGATCAGATAGAATTATTGCATCAATACCAATACTTTCCACTTTCCTAATGTACTGGGGCATGTCCAAAAGGTCTTTATTGTGGGGAAAAATATTCATGGTTATATATACCTTTTTTCCTCTTTCGTGGGCGAATTTTACGCCATCTTTTAAGTCATCGATTGTAAAGTTGTCGGCATATGCCCTAAGACCGAAGGCTTCTCCGCCTAGATATACGGCATCCGCACCGTATACAATAGCCATTTTTAGTTTTTCAAGGCTGCCGGCCGGTGCAAGTAATTCAGCTTTCATCCTACTTCACTCCAAATTCTTTATCTTTTCTTAAAATAGGTGCTTTTTGTACAATTACTTCTTATAGCTTATCGCAACTCCATCACCAACAGGCAGTATGCTTGTCTCAAGTTCATTCATACTGCAAAGGGTTTTCAGATAGTTACGCATCCTTGTTACAATGGTTTTCTTTCTTCTTACCACTAGTTCGTCGTTTGCCACCATTCCTTTGTATAATACATTATCCGACACTAAAAGTCCGCCGCTTTTGAGCATTCTTAAACACTCGGGAAGAAATTCGGGATACTGTCCCTTGGCGGCATCCAAAAAAACCATGTCATACTGTTTGTTAAGGCATTTAAGGACGTCTAAGGCGTCTCCGATAATGATGTTTATAACATCGCAAAGTCCTGCTCTTTTTATGTTTTCCCGGGCACGATCCACCATCAACTCATACCGGTCTATTGTGTCAATTTTCCCTCCAGGATGCAATACGGTAGAGAGTAAGATGGAAGAGTAGCCTATAGCCGTACCGATTTCTAAAATGCGGTGGGGTTTTAGTGTAAGACCTATTACTCTTAAGAGTGCGGCGACTTCTGGGTGTACAATGGGTATATGGTTTTCTTCTGAATAGGTCTCAAGTTCCTTCAGTATTCCATTATTCTGTTTTATTGTTTGTCTTATATAATCATTAATATACTCAAAGCAGATCATAGCATACCTTCCATAAAAACAAGGAGGCTCGACGCCCCCTTGAGAATTTTTTATTCCGACTGATATTCTTTTACAGCTTGCAAATGTTCTTCAAGAGTTTTCGAAAAGTGATGAGTCCCGTCTCCCTTAGCAACAAAGTATAAATATTCCGATTCTTCATCGGGGTACAATGCCGCTTCTATTGAGGCCAAGCCCGGGGAGCATATAGGTCCGGGAGGTAACCCTTCATGCAGATATGAGTTGTAAGGGTGTTCTATTTTTGTATCCTCATCGGTTATTGTTTCCTTCATCTTGTTTTGAGTATCATACAAAACATATTGTACCGTAGCACAGGACTGAAGCTTTTTTAATTCTGGGTTGTTTGACTTAAGCCTGTTGTGGAATACGCTTGAAACAATTGCTCTTTCTTCGGGGCTTGCTGTCTCCATTTCAATAATTGAAGCAAGAATTATTATTTCATCGACGGTCATGTTCAGCTCTTCGGCTCTGCTGTAAAAGTCTTCCTTAAACTTCAAATTGAAATTGTCAAGAAATTTTTGTATTATTGCCTTTGGATCGCCGGTCGGATCGAAGAAATAAGTGTCGGGGAATAAATATCCTTCAAGCTTGTTTTTTCTATCCGGAATGTCTTCTAAAAACTTATAATCGAAATCCTCGGAATTGCAGGCTTCCAAGAATGTCTCCTGATCAACCAGTTTTTTTTCGCTCAAGATTTGGGCAATCTGCTTCAGATTTTTTCCTTCGATTATAGTGACTGTAGTGGTAACCGGATTGTCGCAAAGTATCTCCATAATCTCTTTATATTCAAGGCCTTTGGCTACAATGTGTTTTCCAGATTTGTAACGCCCGTCATATCCGTTGAATTTAGAAATAAACTTGAACACGAAGGGGCGTTTTATTACTCCCGCATCTTTAAGTATTTCAGCAATTTTACCAGTGTCTGATCCCGTAGGTATTTCAACCTTTATACCGGTTTCTTCGCTTATACCTGCCTTTATTGCCGCAACATCCAATTCTTCCTCTTGAATAAAATATTTAAAGGAAAAATAACTGCTGATGGTAAACACAAGCAAAAAAGACATAAAATACAACAAAAAAGACACTAAACGGTTTTTTTGTTTTTTGGGTTTTTGCTTTTTTCTTACTATTTTTTTATCCATTATTCTCACCACTCACTATTATTATGGCTTTATTGCATGGCCAATTATTATGGTTTAATCTAAATACCAAGATCCACCTTCCGGGTGGAGTTTTTTTAATTACTATTTTTACTTCTAATCTTTGCCCGCATCTCAGTATTCAATATTTTTTTTCTTAGGCGTATGTTTTTAGGAGTAATTTCTATAAGCTCGTCATCTGCAATAAATTCTAAAGATTGCTCAAGACTAAGAACAACAGGAGGGGTAAGCCTTAAGGCTTCATCAGAACCCGCCGCCCTCATGTTAGTGATGTGTTTCTTTTTGCAAACGTTAACAACAATATCTTCCTGTCTTGAGTTTTCTCCAACAATCATACCTTCATAAACCTTTGTTCCCGGTGAGATGAAAAGAGAACCCCGTTCCTGTGCGTTATAAAGTCCATAAGTAACGGATTCTCCATCTTCCCATGCAATCATGGAGCCTCTTTGTCTTTTTGGTATTTCTCCTTTTAAAGGCTCAAATCCATGAAAGATATGATTCATTATACCATTTCCTTTTGTGTCAGTCAAAAATTCCGATCGATAGCCAATAAGACCCCTTGAGGGAATTTTAAACTCCAACCTCATATATCCCTGCTGTGAGGAATGCATGTTTACTAATTCAGCCTTACGGATTCCCAGTTTTTCCATAACAGTACCCATAAAGTCCTCCGGTACATCAATAATCAGATACTCTATAGGTTCAAGCTTCTTACCATTGACTTCTTTAAATATAACCGTCGGCTTGGAAACCTGAAACTCATACCCCTGACGTCTCATAGTTTCAATCAAGACGGAAAGATGAAGCTCACCTCTACCGGAAACAACAAAAGAATCGGGAGAATCAGTTTCCTCTACCCTTAAGCTTACATTTGTCTCAAGCTCCTTAAAAAGCCTGTCTCTTAAATGCCTTGAGGTAACAAAGGAGCCCTCACGTCCGGCAAAAGGGCTGGTGTTTACACTGAAGGTCATGGATATTGTCGGCTCGTCGATATCCACAAAGGGAAGGGGCTTTGGTGCACTAACATCACATACCGTTTCGCCGATAGTAATATTTTCTATGCCTGAGACAGCAATAATGTCTCCCATCATTGCATTGGCCACTTCTACCCTTTTTAGCCCATTAAACATATACAGCCTGCTTATCTTAATATTCTCCAAGCTTCCGTTTTTCTTACATAGAACAGCAGACTGCCCGGACTCTATTTTTCCCCTTTCAATCCTTCCGATAGCTATTCTTCCCACGTACTCATCATAGTCAATGTTTGAAACCAGAAATTGAAGGGGTTTATCCATATACCCTTTTGGCGGGGGGACATTTTTTATAATGGTTTCAAATAAAGGAACAAGATTTTTCGGTTCTTCTTTTAAGTCTGTAATTGCATATCCTTCCCTTGAAGATGTATACACAATCGGGAAATCCAGTTGTTCATCGTCGGCTTCAAGCTCTATGAACAGTTCGAGAACCTCATCAATAACTTCAGTGGGTCTTGCTTCAGGCCTGTCAATTTTATTAATGACAACTATGGGCTTTAAATGAAGCTGAAGAGCTTTTCTTAAAACAAACCTTGTTTGGGGCATAGTACCCTCAAAAGAGTCAACCAACAGTAAAACACTATCCACCATTTTTAATACACGCTCGACTTCGCCGCCAAAGTCGGCATGACCGGGTGTATCCACAATGTTAATTTTAATGTCTTTATAGCATACTGCAGTGTTTTTGGAAAGTATGGTAATGCCCCTTTCCCTTTCTAGGTCATTGGAATCCATAACCCTTTCCTGTATTTGCTCATTCTCTCTGAATATGCCACTTTGTCTTAGCATTGCATCTACCAGTGTTGTTTTTCCGTGATCAACATGGGCTATTATAGCGATGTTTCTTATGTTTTCTCTGATATTTTCCATGTGAATCCCTTCTATATCGATAAATTTCAAAAAATACATAATCATTCTAAAGTAGAGATTGTCAATTGTCAATAAAAGCTTTTATTATGTATGCATATTATTTTAGTGAAATAAGTGCAGAAAAATATTCCAGAAACTTAAGTTACGCAAGCAAAGAGCTTGTAAATACTCCGCGGGGTCGAGCAAAACTTGAAATGTGTCCGCAATAAAAAAATTTATTGATAAAAAAACAACTATGTGTTATACTACTAAACGGAAAATACACACGCAAGCTGGATTTATGGGAAAGTGCCCTTGGGTCTTCTATAAAGATGACGGCTGCGGAGGTATAAAACTAATGGAGGTGTTTTAAAATGTCAGTTATTTCAATGAAACAATTATTGGAAGCAGGTGTCCACTTTGGTCACCAGACCAGAAGATGGAACCCTAAAATGGCCGAGTACATTTTCACAGAGAGGAACGGTATCTATATTATTGACCTTCAAAAGACTGTGAAAAAAATTGAAGAGGCTTATTATTTTGTCCGTGAAGTAGCTATGAACGGTCAGGGAATTCTCTTTGTAGGGACCAAGAAACAGGCTCAGGATTCTATCAAGGAAGAAGCCGAAAGAGCAGGTCAGTTCTATGTAAACGCTAGATGGCTCGGTGGTATGCTTACAAATTTTAAAACAATTAAAACAAGAATAAACCGATTGAGAGAGCTTTCTAAGATGGAAGAGGAAGGTGTCTTTGAGGTTCTGCCTAAAAAAGAGGTTATAAAGCTTAGATCCGAGATGGAAAAGTTGGAAAAGTACCTTGGCGGAATTAAGAACATGAATGATTTACCGGGTGCATTGTTTGTGGTTGACCCTAGAAAAGAAAGAATTTCAATACTAGAAGCAAGAAAGCTTGGTATTCCTGTAGTTGCAATTGTTGATACCAATTGTGATCCTGATGAAGTAGATTATGTAATTCCAGGAAATGATGATGCAATCAGGGCTGTGAAATTGATTTCAGCAAAAATGGCAGATGCTATAATAGAAGGAAGACAGGGAGAACAATTGTCGGCTGACGATGATTTGGATAATCAGGGTGAAGAAGATATAGCGGAGATTAAAGAAGAAGTTGTTGCTGAATAGATTAATAATTCTGACTTCAGTTCTTTTTTAGACTGAAGTCGAATTTTGCCTAAGCAAATCATATAAAGGGAGCGGATTGCTTTATTTGGATATTGATGCTGTTCGCACCTGAAAGGTTTAAAAAAAGTATAATTGTAAATAATAGTTTATTATTAACTATGCATAAATTAATAAGGTTTGGAGGAATTCGGATGATTACTGCAGAAATGGTTAAACAGCTTCGTGAAAGAACCGGTTCGGGCATGATGGATTGTAAAAAAGCCCTTTCAGAAGCAAATGGCGATATGGAGAAGGCTGTTGAAATTTTAAGAGAAAAGGGTCTGGCTGCTGCAGCAAAAAAAGCTGGCAGGGTAGCGGCAGAGGGTCTGGTAAGTGCTTACATTCATGGAGACGGCAGAATTGGTGTATTGGTTGAAGTCAATATAGAAACTGATTTTGCAGCGAAAAATGAGGAGTTTAGGGAATTTGTTAAGGATGTTGCGATGCATATTGCTGCAAGCAAGCCTGAATACATAAGGAGAGAAGAGGTTCCGTCAGATAGGATTGAAAAAGAGAAAGAAATTTTAAGGGCTCAGGCATTGAACGAAGGAAAGCCTGAAAAAATTGTTGATAAGATGGTTGAGGGCAGAATTGATAAGTATTATAAGGAAGTATGCCTTTTAGAACAACCTTGGGTTAAGGATCCGGATAAAACAATTCAACAGCTACTAAACGAGAAAATATCTACTATTGGTGAAAATATCAATATTAGAAGGTTTGTTAGGTTTGAAAGAGGCGAAGGCATAGAAAAGAAAGAAGATAATTTTGCTGAAGAGGTTATGAAACAAATCGGTAGCTAAAACCCACGAAGGGTAAGGAACATATAATTTTTATATGTTCCTTTTTAGGTGTGCCCAGCATGGGCAACAACTTGGTGGTGAAAGTCCACTACGGGCTTGGTAGTAGGAACCGTTAGCCAAGAGCAAGGGTGTCCACGGCG
>JGI24710J26742_10001509_pt1 | contig 21394 bp, 22 predicted proteins | sample BioPla2DNA2_FD_26742 | JGI IMG/M metagenome (IMG submission 26742) | reverse complement strand
GTGGTGGCCAGTACGCTTATGGCTATGGGTATGATGATGCTGCCTCCGGTGATGATATCAATGCCATTTAAAATATTACTGTTTCTTCTGGTAGACGGATGGAATCTTTTAACTGAAACCATTATTAAATCCTTTGTAAGATAGCTGCTTGAAGTGAGGGATAAAATTGGAACAATACCTGCTAGATGTAGCCAGAGATGCTTTATTAACTGTTATAAAGATTGCCTCGCCGGTACTTTTGATTGGCCTGGTGGTAGGTTTGACTGTCAGCATATTTCAGGCTACAACTCAAATTCAGGAGCAATCACTGCACTTTGTTCCTAAAATTTTAGCCATGATAGTTGCTTTGCTTCTCTTAGGTTCATGGATGCTCACTACAATGAAAGAATTTACTTTGCGAATGTATGACAGTATGCTTCGGTTTATTGGTTTGTGAGGTGCTGTAAAACAAGGGGGTAACCATGACCATCATACCCTTTGATATATTTCAGAATATATGGACTATATTCTTGCTTGTATTGGTTCGCATTACAGGTATGTTTTTCTTATCCCCCATTTTTGGCAGGAGGAATATCCCTAATTATTTTAAGATAGGTTTCTGCTGTGTTTTTTCCATTATTACGGCAAATTCTGTGCCTGTACCTCAACTGACTTATACATCTCTAACAGCGTATGCCGTTCTTATAGCCAGAGAACTTATATTAGGATTAATGCTGGGCTTTATCTCCTATTTGCTGTTTTCCAGCATTTATATTGCAGGTCAGCTAATAGATATGCGGATAGGCTTTGGTATGGTATCAGTGTTTGATCCTATCACAAACCTTCAGATTCCAATTACTGCTGACTTTTATGTTATAATAGCAACTGTAATGATGCTTATTACAGATGCCCATCATCTTTTAATACAGGCAATGGTAGACAGCTACAAGATTCTTCCCATAGGCGAGGCAGTATTTGATGGCGCTGCTATAAGTCAAGTTTTTAAACTATTCACTAATGTTTTTGCACTGGGATTTAAGATAGCGGCTCCTATAACAGTTTCAATTTTAATTACTGATATTTCGCTGGGGATTATCTCTAAAAGTATGCCTCAAATAAATGTGTTCATGCTGGGTATGCCTGTTAAAATAATACTTGGAATATCCATTATCTTAATTACTATCGGTGCTTTTAAGGGGATTGTGAATGTCATTATTCAAGGGACATATGAGGAGATGTATAATTTTCTGAGACAGGCGAAAGGCTCATGATTGATATTAACCTTCAGCTGTTTGCTGATACATCTGACAAAACAGAAAAAGCTACACCTAAGAAACGGCAGGACTTAAGGAAAAAAGGTCAGGTTATGCAGAGCAAAGAGTTGCCTACAAACCTGATTTTATTAATAATGTTTATTTCCATTAGAATACTTGGCAAAAGTCTTTTTACAGGTATCAGCAAAATTTTTAATATTTTTTTCACCCAAACTTCTGAATATAATCTGCAGGAACCTGTTGAAATTATGAGATTAGTTACTTTTGTGACTCTTGAAATTGTAAAAATGGTTGCACCATTTTTTATTATAGCCATTTTGGTCGGGGTTTTATCAACTTATGTTCAAATCGGGTTTCTGTTTACAACTGAAGTGATAAAACCAAAATTTTCGAAGCTTAATCCCATAAATGGACTGAAAAGAATTTTTTCTTCCAGGTCGGTTTTTGAGCTTATTAAATCGATTGTTAAGGTAATCCTGGTGGGATGGGTGGCCTGGAGCTCAATACAAAACGAGTTTATTAACCTGATGAAACTCATGGATCTTCCGCTTGTATCTGTTGCCGGCTACCTGGCTGATACAGCTCTTGGTATAGCAATTAAAATCTGCTTTGCTCTTTTGGTGGTTTCAGCTGTTGATTATTACTTCCAATTTCGAAAATACGAAAAGGATATCCGTATGAGTAAGCAGGAAGTAAAAGAAGAATACAAGCAAATGGAGGGAAATCCCGAGATAAAATCCAGAATCAAGCAGAAACAAAGGGAAATTTCCATGCGCCGGATGCTGAAGGATGTGCCGCAGGCTGATGTGGTCATAACCAATCCTACCCATTATGCTGTGGCAATTAAGTATGACACAAATAAAATGTCAGCACCATATGTATTGGCAAAGGGTGTGGATTTTATGGCGATACGTATAAAAGAAGTGGCTAAAGAGAATAAAGTATACATTATGGAGAACGTTGCGCTTGCCCAGGCATTGTACAATACAGTAGACATAGGTGAGCCTGTCCCGCCTGAGCTTTATAAGGCAGTAGCCGAAGTTCTTGCTTTTGTTTACGACCTTGAAGGCAGAAGACCTGTCTGAATAAATATACCTACACAAATGACTGTAAATTATGCTAAACTAATTAACAACAAATTGTTCTTATTTGAGGAGGATTTACTTGGTAAAAATTCCGGAAGAGATTTTAGAAATTATAAAAATCTTAGAAAGCAGAATAGGTTACACATACCGTAACAAACAATATGCAATAAACGCTCTTGTTCACAGTTCGTTTTCAAATGAAAACCATGGTTTTCCGGCTAAAAACAATGAGCGGCTGGAATTCTTAGGTGATGCAATTTTAGACTTTATCCTGAGTCTTATGCTTTATAATAATCCGAAAAATTTCAGTGAAGGCGAAATGAGTAAATTACGGGCCCTCATTGTATGTGAGGCATCGCTGAATGCGTGTGCCAGGAAAATCGGTTTAGGCGAGCTTTTAATGCTTGGAAAAGGCGAGGAAGCAAATGGAGGAAGAACAAGACCTTCCATCCTGTCCGATGCCATGGAAGCTGTAATAGGAAGTATTTATTTAGATGGTGGGATTGATGAGGCTGAGGGTTTCATAATGCACTTTTTAGGTGATATTTACAATAAGGCTGTTGAAGGCATGTTGTTTATGGACTATAAAACGGCGCTGCAGGAGGAGCTTCAAAAATCCGGTGATGTTCAGATCCAATATAAACTGATAGAGTCAACAGGGCCGGATCATGCCAAAACCTTTAAAATATCTGTTTTTACCAATGGTAAAGCCATTGGAACAGGTGTGGGAAGATCAAAAAAGGATGCAGAGCAAATGGCTGCAAAAGCGGCATTGGAGGATATGGGGAAAACCCGGTAGAGAGGAATTTTCATGAGAAGAACCCGCCACATAAATATACCAATCTTTATTCCCCACATGGGCTGTCCACATGCCTGCGTTTTTTGCAATCAGAAAAAAATCAGCGGTACACTTTCATTTCAGTCTCCGATGCGTGTTAAAAAGATTCTGGAAGAGAGTTTTTCTACAACAGGAGAAAATGACGATGTGGAGATAGCTTTTTTTGGAGGCAGCTTTACTGGCATTCCAGAGCATGAAATGATAACATATCTTGAGCTTGCCCAGCCATATCTGAAGGCCGGAAAAGCTTCGGGCATCCGGCTTTCTACCAGACCTGATACAATAACACCCCATATATTGAAGATTCTTAAAAGCTACGGAGTAACAGCAATTGAACTGGGAGTCCAAAGCCTGGATCCGGAAGTTTTACTTCAAAGTCAAAGAGGCCATAGTGTTGAAGATGTGATATCAGCCTGTTCATTGATTCACCAAAGTGGTATAAAATTGGGGATTCAAACAATGCTGGGGCTTCCTGACGATACCTATGAAAAAGCTCTGAAAACAGCAAAAGATGTTATAAAGTTAAAACCCCATATGATCAGAATATACCCGGCTTTGGTTCTCAAAAGTACTTTGCTGGAGGAATACTACTTAACAGGGCAGTATACCCCTCTTAGTCTGGAAGAAGCCATTGAATGGTGTACCGGCATTTTGCCACTATACAGAGAAGCAAAAATTAAAGTTTTAAGGATGGGACTTCAGGATTCCGACACCTTAGAAAGTTCAGTGGTAGCGGGCCCATATCATCCTGCCTTTGGCGAGTTGGTTGAATCAAGGATTCTATATAAGAGAATTACTAAATGGCTGGATATGCATCTTAACAATCAAAAGAGGATTATAATCAGGACACGCCCCCGGCTTCTTTCGAAACTGGTGGGGCAGAAAAGAACAAATATTAAAGGCATCAAAGAAAAATACCAACTACATGATGTAGTTGTCAAAACTGATCTTGAGGATGGAGAATTTGTGATAGAAGTGGAATAGTAATAATGGAGGGGTGGCAGTGAGGTCCATACACGTATCAAAAATAACTGAAGCTGTAGAGAACTTATGTATTGAAGCTAACCTTATTCTGAACCGGGATATAAGGGAAGCTCTTGAAAAAGCTGAAAAAGCTGAGGAATCCGAGACGGGGCGTTCAATACTTCAGAGTCTGATAAAAAATGCTGACATAGCAGCTGACGATAAATTGGCAATTTGTCAGGACACGGGAATGGTTATAATATTTGTTGAATTAGGCCAGGAGCTTCAGGTAACTGGCGGCAGCCTGGAAAATGCTTTGAATCAGGGAGTAAGACAAGGATATAAAAAGGGCTATCTGAGAAACTCAGTGGTGGAGGATCCTTTAAGGAGAAACAATACAGGAGACAATACCCCTGCCGTTATATATTATAATATAGTTGAGGGGGACCGTCTCACATTGCATATAGCTCCCAAAGGCTTTGGCAGTGAGAATATGAGCGCTCTGAAAATGCTTAAGCCATCTGACGGAGTAGAAGGTGTGAAAAAATTTGTTATAGATACTGTAAGGCAGGCAGGACCCAATCCCTGTCCTCCAATTATTTTAGGTGTCGGCATCGGCGGGAGTATGGATAAGGCTGCGGTATTGGCAAAAAGAGCTTTGATGAGACCTATAGATAAGCGTAACCCCGATCCTTACTATAAAGACCTGGAAGAAGAGCTGCTGGATTCTATAAATAGACTGGGCATCGGTCCGGCAGGCCTGGGAGGAAGAATTACAGCCCTGGGTGTGAATATTGATGTATATCCCACTCATATTGCCGGTTTGCCGGTGGCAGTAAATATAGGGTGTCATGTGACAAGACATAAATCGATTACACTTTAGAGGTGAGAAATGCGATGTGGAAATAAGAGTTGGCTGCGTCTATGTCATTGCTATGAATACACAATGTGGAACCTTTAGCCAATGTCATGCGTGCCGCTCAGGAATTTCATCCGGAAATTATTCGCGCCGCTCCGCAATCCATGCTCCGCTTCACGCATGACATCGGCAGCGGTTCCTCCGCGTTCCTCCATACTTAAATCCATTTATTGTGCGGGTATCGCGTGGGAATTCTGGGTCGTGCAACACCCCAATAACTGTCATCTTGAGCGCAGCACAGCGCCCCCAAACTGTCATCCTGAGCGCAGCGAAGCGGAGTCGAAGGATCTTTCATCTCAACTTATAAAATCCTTGCACCCGTCAATAAGAATTAAAAAATTTAGGAGAATAAAATGTCTGAAAAATACGGTACTCTGTATATGGTGGCAACACCAATCGGAAATCTTGAAGATATTACTTATAGAGCAGTCAGAATCCTGTCAGAGGTGGATTTGATCGCTGCTGAAGATACCAGACACTCACTGAGGCTACTGAACCATCTGGGTATTAAAAAGCCTTTAATAAGCTATCATGATAACAACCGTATCTCCAGGGCAGAAGAATTGGTGAGTAAACTAAAAAATGGCCAGAATATTGCACTTATAAGCGATGCAGGTATGCCGGGAATATCGGATCCCGGAGAAGAACTTGTGGCTCTCGCTGTATCACAAGGAATTGTTGTAACTGCTGTGCCGGGTTGTTCTGCATCATTAACCGCATTGGTACTGTCGGGGCTGCCTTCCGGGAGATTTGCTTTCGAAGGTTTCTTGCCTCAGAAACGTAATGACAGGGTCAAATTTCTTGAATCTATAAAATATGAAGATAGAACAATTATATTTTATGAAGGTCCTCACAGGATCAGAAAAACTCTGGAGGATATACTGAAAGTCTTTGGCGACAGACGTTGCAGTATACTAAGAGAACTCACAAAACTTCATGAGGAAGCCATAAGAGGTACAGTAAGCGATGTTGTTTCACATTTTGAGGATAAAGAACCCAGAGGTGAGTTTGTAATAGTAGTGGAGGGATCGAAAGAAAAGGCTTCAGATAATCCAAAACCTGATCTTTTATGTCTGACTGTTGAAGATCATGTTAAGTACTACATGACAGAAGGCTATGAACGTATGGACGCAATGAAACTCGCCGCAAAGGACAGAGGGCTTTCTAAACGCGATATATACAAATTATTAAACAGTTAATTTATAGTGCGCAGGGATTAGGTACAGCCATAATCTCTGTGTCTGTATCATTCAAAAGTGATTCCAGCCGATTTTGAAAAGCACCTTGAGAGCCATCCGGACTCTGACCCAGAACAATTAGATCAATTCCGTAGTGTTCTGCAAACTGGGCTATAGTTTCGGGAATTTTATCAGAATTAAGAATTGTAAGGTCTGCACCATACGACTTAGTCAAAGAAAAGAGGTATTCCATTGCTTCTCCGTCTCTTGAGTTATCTACAAAATTCCAATTCTCTTTTGTTACGTGTATGACATAAAGTTCACCGTCTTTTTTCTTAAGTTTGGCAGCAGCTTTAATGAGCCTTTCACATGCCTTTTGACGAGTGACACAGACTAATATGGAATCATAAGCATTCAAATTTACCATCTCCGGATATATATAAATTGAAAATTAATTATTCATCTGTCTGTATTATAACAGATAACCTTGAAAAAGTCTTTAATTCCAAACCGATATTTTGACATTTCAATTGCGAAACGATATCATCATTAGAAGATGGTAAAGGGACTGAAAGGTGGATGTAAATGAGGTTAAAGCATATTGTATGGGATTGGAACGGTACTCTTCTAAATGACGCAGAAGCCAGCTGTAACGCTGCTAATGAATTGTTTAAAAAGAGAAATCTCGGTTCGGTATCAATTGACATGTACAAAGATAAAATTGTGTACCCGGTAATTAATGTATATATTGAAGCCGGTTTTGATTTTAGTAATGAAAGTTATCAGGATGTTTGCGATGAATATATAGCCAATTATTTAAATAATTCCCACATTATATCCCTTCATAAGGATGCTCTGGCAGTGCTTAAACAGTTTAAAAATAAAGGTTTGAAACAGCATATTGTCTCTGCGTCTGACAGGGAAATACTGACTCAACAGATTCAAGACCATGGACTTAGGTCATATTTTGTTAACATACTCGGACAGGATAATAATCGGGGCGACAGCAAGACCCTGCTTGCTGAAAAACTTGTCAGCCTGGTAAAATGTGAACCTTCTGAAATGCTTTTTATAGGTGATACCATTCATGATTTTGAAGTTGCAAAAGAAACAGGGATGCGTTGCTGCCTGGTTTCTAACGGTCATTGCAGTGAAGAAAGGCTTAAGGCTACCGGTGTTCCGGTTTTTAGAAATCTGACTGAATTATTTGAGAACTATAAGGATTTTTTTTAAAAAACACATTAGCGGGAGATAAAAAATGAATTACATTGACTTAAGAAGCGATACAGTAACCTGGCCTACTGAAGAAATGCGAAAAGCAATGTTGAATGCCGAGGTAGGCGATGATGTATATGGAGATGACCCTACCGTAAAACGGCTGGAAAAGATAGCAGCGCAGGTTATAAAAAAGGAAGCGGCATTATTTGTGCCTACTGGTACAATGGGAAATCAACTGGCAGTATTTACTCATATAAGCCGGGGAGATGAGGTTATTGTACCGGAAGACAACCATATAGTTGCACATGAAGCCGGTGCTGTAGCAATAATCTCCGGGGGAAATCTAAGGTGCCTGCCATCTAAAAAAGGTATGGTTGATTTGGATAAAGTCAGAAACACAATTCGGTTTGCCGAAGATATTCATGAACCTAAAACCGGAGTTATTTGTACTGAAAATGCCCATTCAACCGGAATTGTTCATCCAATTTCCTATATGCAGGAACTTTACGGCATAGCAAAAGAGAATAACATTCCTGTACATTTAGACGGAGCCAGGATATTTAATGCTGCTTCGTATCTTAAGGTTGAAGCCAGCGAAATTGCCAGATATGCTGACTCGGTTATGTTTTGTCTGTCAAAAGGGTTATGTGCTCCTATTGGCTCGATTTTAGCCGGGACAAAAAGTTTTATTGATGCAGCCAGAAGAAAACGCAAAATTTTGGGCGGGGGCATGAGGCAGGCAGGCATTATTGCACAGGCGGGTATCATAGCACTTGAAAAAATGACAAAAAGATTATCTGAAGACAGAGAGCATGCGGTTTATCTGGCTGAACTGCTTAAAAAAATTCCCGGTGTCGAGGTTCATCCGGAAGATGTTCATATCAATATGGTTTTCCTCAGAATAAATAAAATCGTAGATACATCAAATCTCACAGAGTCTCTCAAAAAGAAAGGGATACTCATAAATCCCCCTGAGAACGGCAAACTGCGTCTTGTTACTCATTATTATATCAGCAGGAAAGAGGCCGAAACAGTTGCCGAAACACTGAGAGCATTTTTGTCAAATTGATGTTTAAAAGAGAGTTTTCTGTTTCACGGTTTAACTTATCCGGCAGCATGGCTGCAGCAATAATATTCCTACATTCGCCGAACATATTTTCTTTTAATTTTATTCATGATATAATAAAAAAAGAACATATGTTTGGAGGGCTTTATGCATCTGCTTGAAAAACTTCAGATTCTGGCCGATTCCGCAAAATACGATGTTTCATGTTCATCCAGCGGCAGCAGTCGCAGCAATAAAAAAGGGCAGGTAGGGAATGCTGCAGTGGCGGGAATATGTCATAGCTGGTCGGATGACGGACGCTGCATCTCACTTTTGAAGGTGCTTTTCACCAATTACTGTATTTACGACTGCAAATACTGTGTGAATCGCATCTCAAACGATATCAGAAGGGCGAGTCTTACACCGGATGAGCTTTGCCAACTGACCATCGAGTTTTACAGGCGCAATTATATAGAGGGGCTTTTTTTAAGTTCAGCAGTATTAAAAAGTCCCGACTATACCATGGAACTGATTATTTCGGCTTTAAGAAAATTAAGATATGACTATAAATTCAATGGTTATATCCATGTCAAATCTATACCGGGAGCTGATTTGAGCCTTATTCATCAGGCTGGACTTCTGGCAGACAGAATGAGTATCAACATTGAACTTCCCTCTGTACACAGCCTTAAACTTCTGGCTCCGCAAAAGGATCACCAAACCATAATAAAGCCTATGTCATTTGTTAGTGAACAGATTCATGGAGCCAATGAGCTTACAATATATCGAAAAAAGCAAATGTTTGTACCTGCGGGGCAGACAACTCAGCTTATTGTAGGTGCCAGCCCCGACAGTGACTTAACTATAATTAGGTTAACTCAGGAGTTATATAATCGTTATAGACTTAAAAGAGTGTACTATTCGGCATATGTGCCTGTGAATAGTGACACCAATCTCCCCGCCCTTAACACCAACCCGCCGCTGTTAAGGGAACACAGAATTTATCAGGCAGACTGGTTGTTAAGGTATTACGGTTTTAATGCTGAGGAGCTGCTGGACGAAAAGCATTCAAACTTTGATACTAAAGTTGACCCAAAATGTGATTGGGCACTGAGAAATCTTGATAAATTTCCGGTTGAAATTAACCGTGCCCCTGTTGAAACTCTTCTCAGAGTCCCGGGCATAGGTTACAAAATGGCTCAACGTATTGTCAGAGCAAGAAAAGTAGCTCCATTGTCATTTGAAGATTTAAGAAGAATGCGTGTTGTACTTAAGCGTGCCAAATACTTTATTACCTGCAAAGGGGTATATTACGGCGATGTGGATATTGATTCAGGGAATCTGTATTCCATATTGTCGGAAAAAACATATTCAAAAGCTATTTACGGGCAGATATCTATGTTTGATTAGGTGGTTATAAATGATATATGTTACGGATGGTTCATTTGAGGGAATTTTAACAGCGGTATTTGAAGCATATGAAAATAAGGAAACTCCTGAAAGTATTGTATCACGGGATTTCTACCAAATATCCCTTGATTCGGTTGTAAGAGAAATTTCAAAAAATGATGAAAAATTTCGCAGGGTTTATAATGCCGTAGTAAATAAAATNTCTCATAATGCTATAGAAACTATGTATAAAGCATGGCTCAGCCAGTATTGTGATATAGGCACAGCTTTATATAAATATATAAAAATCGGTCTGAAAATTGGAATAAAAGTATTATCATACCTGCAAAATCCTGATGTGCTCATGATTCATGACCTGGCACGAAAGGTCTCTTTCGAAGCCCACAGATTTCTAGGAATTCTCAGGTTTAAAAAACTGGGCAGCGGCTTATACTATGCGAAGATTGAACCTGATAACAATATAACCATGATTATTGCAGAGCACTTTAAAAACAGGTTTTCTGACCAGCCCTGGATAATTCATGATGCAAAACGGAGTATTTTTGCATGCTATGACACGAATCAGGTTATCTTTATTAATGAGGATATAAAAATCCATACAGATAATGATGAGGATAAAGCAATCGAAAAATTATGGAAAAATTATTTTAAGGCCATAACAATAGACGACAGAAGAAATCCAAAACTGCAAAAGAAATTTTTACCGGCCCGATACTGGAGAAATATGACTGAAATGCAATAACCAGGAGAGTGAAAACATTTAAGGAAAAATTTTCAGGATATGATAATTAGTTCATATTGAGCCACAAATAAAACTATGCTATAATAAGACCAGGAAAGATTCCTGAAATGTGCGTGATGCCTTAATTTTGAACCTGCTATATGTGACACGGGAGTCCGATTGTTTGTATACGTAATATAGGCCACAAGCTAATTCCGACAAGTGGCGCAAGCCATTTGCAACGGCGGTGGAAATATGAAATATACAATAGGGCACCCACCTGGTGCGAGCCAGGTGTCAAAATAGGCGAACGGCATTTTGGGATGGGCTGTTCGAAAGAACAGCCTTTTATTATGTTTTTTTACGCGTTCTGAGTGCTCGGGATGTTCTTGGTTTAGAAACCATGTTTCTTATTTCTTCTATAACAATGTTTGGTTTACCAAGATGGATATGCTCCCCGGCCCCTTCCACTTCAACAGATGATGATTCTGGAGAGAGTGTCAGTACATCTTTAGAGAGCTCCTGATAAACTCTGCCAAGCTGACGGGCTGAATACTCATTGATACCTTTTCTGATTAAATCACGTATAAACGATTCCCCTGCGGGATATAAAGCCCTGAGAGGAATGGGGGGGAAGCTGCCGGCAGATTCCACCTCAGCTAGAATATTATCCAATTGGGATAATTCTTTTTGCATCGTGTCATAATGTTCTGTTTTTGAATAATGCTCAATAATATATCGCTTGTACCGATGGTCAAGTCGATATCCCCTGAAAGGAGAAACCAGGCGGTATATTCCTTTAGCTGCCTTATGCTGCATTTTCTTGGCCGTTTCAATCATATTCGGACATTCGTCAATGCTGTTTATGGCATCCATCCAGTCTGAATAACACAAAGGAAGCGGGTTGGTAAATAAAACACCCAACACCCTGGAAGGGTAGTTGGCACAATAATATCTTGCATATAGTACTCCGGTACCGTTGGCTACAATATAAACAGGCTTTCTTATTTTTTCAAACTTAAGAATCATATTTAGTTCTTTAGCTACGCTGGATGCTGATATGTTTTCGCTTTCTGAGGTACTCCACCCATAACCCGGCCTGTCGATAGTAATAACACGACATTTTTGGCTTGCCTCATTTTGAATATGCCACCATTCAGCTTGTGAGCTGCCTATGGAGTTGATAATGACAACAACCGGTCCGCTTCTTCCTTTAATCCGGTAATATATTTTCTTACCGCCAGCAGCTGCAAACTTTCCCTCCTGGGAAGGCAGGTTAAACCACTTAACACTCCTAATGTTAGAAATTAGAATAAAAAAATATATCGATAAGAAAATAAAAATTATTATACCAAGAAAATAGAATAAGCCTATCATAAATTGTCTCCTCTTGTCTAACCATAATATGAGACATGAATTCTATATACTATATGCTAACATACTGTCGAAAAGGCTTCAAGAACCAAGTCATGGTCTCAGGATTTCCCGTATGGTGTTTTCAAGAAATTCTATCCGGCCCTCAAGTTCCTGAATACGCTCATTGAAGGCTTTGCTGTCAATAGTTTCATTCTCGTTCTTTTGTGTCATAAGTGTCTTTAAGTTGAAAGGAAAATGAAGTCCGTTTCCGAATAGCATTGGAGTAAGATCGCACTTAAAAGCTCTGTCCTTTTTGTAATTTGACTGATATCTGCACTTTAACAGGATATCACGGCCAACCAGATCGATTCTGGCTTCATCAGCAATGCCTTTTATATCACGGCTGATTCTCGAGAGAATCAAGGAGGATTTTAATGAACGTACTACATATGGGTTATTATTAATCAGAATAAGGCTATCGCTTCCTTGTCCGGAAGAACTGTTATACACCTCAAGTCCTTTAGAAAATTTATTAAGAACGGGATCAAATCTGTATATGACACTAACATCCTGGCCATCGTCCGGGGAGGCAAGAATATAAAGCAGTCCATCATCCGATATAACCGACTGCAACCTCAGTGATGCGCTGTAGGGAAACGGTGTGGTGATGGGTTTTGACGCTTTTCCACCGTAAAGTTTTCTATGTACTAAAAGGTTTATACCCTGAACATCTGTAAGGAAAAAGAGGTGAATATTTACATCATCTGTGCTGACTGTATAGCTCTGTCCATCCCGGATGATGACACCTAAAACCTCGGGCATCATACTTTCCGGGCCGTCAATTTTCTGGTATGTTAATAATTGCTTTCGATTATGAGATATAATGTAAAAAGCATGAACCGATCCTTCGGACTCTGCAAGACGAACGTTATACGGAGAATAGCCTTCTATACGACTCTCCAGTAAAACCTTCGGTTCTTTTTTCTCTTCACAGGAGTTAATATATAGTAGCCTCCCTGAATAATCCACATAGCAGGTACTTATGACATCGTTTGTTTCCAACAGAGCCGAAAAATCGCCGGTTGAAGTGTCTGACAATGAAAATGGAGGCCCCCATCTGTTCCCTTTATCCAACAGACTCATAAAAAGCCCGTTCTTATACCAGATACAGGTGGTGATACCCATACTGTTTTTTAACAGATGTCGTATATTTTCATTTGAGGGCACATCCCACAACTCCTTTAAAAAGAATAGAATTAGAAGTACATGTCTCCTTATTATTCATATTTATGTCCTGGAGTTAATATTACTCACAGTAACCAATTCATCTAAAAGGCATATTATGACAATGTGAAGGCAATTATTCTGAAATGGAGGACCGATAAAATGGGCTGTAAAGATCAAGTGGTTCCAGGACTTATATGCGGCGAAGACATATGCAAGCTACGGGAAGCCGTATGTGTTCATGTAGAAAAAGTATATGACAATTGCCGCGAGAAAGATTGTGTTGAGGATGCGGTTGTTGATTTTGTAGACAATGTACAGGATCTCATCAATAATGCAATCAAGGTAAAGACAAAAGACGCAGAAGTTGTGGCAGTATTGGCAGATCTTGAAGATGTCCCTTTCAAGAGAGGGTTTTTTACTGTTAATGTACGTTACAAGATACGTGTCGTATGTGAATTCTGCTATAAGGACGTTACAGGAAATATTGTCAACTCCAGTCCCAAGGTAGGTTTCGTATGGTTTTCAAAGACAGTGATTCTCTTTGGATCTGAGGGCAAAATCAAGATTTTCAAGAGTGTTGATTTGAACCAGCCTCTGCCTATGGTATGTGAAGGATGCAACGACGGTTGTGGAGGATTAGTAGAACAGGATAACCTTCCCATAATTAAAGTGGAGGTAGCTGAGCCTCTGGTACTGAATACCCGAATAAAGAGAGTACATGAAAGACATCATAAACATTTTGGGTGTGATGATGAACAAAACGAGGTAAATAATATCCTCGGACCTCAGAGGAGAGTTGTTGTCACTCTTGGTATTTTTTCAATCATAAAGCTTGTACGCCTTGTTCAGCTTTTGATTCCCGCCTTTAATTTCTGCTACCCCAACAAGGAGTGCATTGCTTCCACCGATGAGAATCCTTGCGATATCTTTGACAGCATCGAATTCCCATTGGATCAGTTCTTCCCGCCGCAGAAATTTGATTTTCCGGGTGTGGAAGACAATAAATGCTAAAAGGAAGGGCGAAAGTCCTTCCTTTATTATTATTTTGCTTTAGATGCAAATATTGCATAAATCCTTAACAAAATGTAGAATAGTATATAATAATAACAAATAATAGAAAGGTACATAGGACAAATGCGTAAAGTGGTGGGGGTGTTAGCACCAATAACAGTAATATTGGTTGCTTGGACTCTGGCTGTCAAGGCTGAGTCTTCCAGCGTTGCTGCACAATCCCTGATTATGGTTATGCCTTATGTAACAGCCTTCTTAGCCATATTTATGAGCATCTGGTACCAGAACAGCAATTCTTTTTATTTAGTCTGTTTTGCTTTGTTATCATATATCTTTATATATATGTCACAGGATCATCCTCCTATGCTGGTGGAAACCGTGACCATGCTTAGCATATTATTTCCTGTAAATGTTGTCTGGCTCAGTTTCTCTAAAGAAAGAGGCATTATAAGTACCTACGGGAGAAACAAGGCTATAGTTCTTCTGGCCCAACTTTTGTGGGTCTTTATCAGTTTTAGAATTAAGTCAAATGTTCCTGTTAGTCAGGACATAAATCAAGTTTATATAGGGATAAAAGTGCCTGCCATGGTTTTGTATATACTGGCGGTAGGACTCCTGTTATCATGCTATATTTTGAAGAAAAGATATATGGATCTTATTTATGTTGCTGTTCTAATAACATCAATAGTATCCTTCTACCTCTCAAACAGGATTATATTGGTTGCAATCTTTACATCAGCAATTTTTGTTATTATGGTTATTGCAATGTTTGATGTGTCGTATTCTTTGGTATTTTATGATACACTGACAGAAGTGTTATCCAGAAGAGCCCTTGAACACGAACTTTTGAAACTCGGGAGCAGAAAATATGCTATTGCAATGATAGATTTGGATTTTTTCAAGAAAATAAATGATAGACATGGGCACGATATAGGTGATGAGGTCTTAAAGATGGTGGCCTCAATTCTCAAAAACACCTTAAACAGAGCAAAGATATTTCGCTATGGTGGGGAAGAGTTTGTTGTACTATTTACCGGAAAGGGCTATAATGAGATAATGGCTCAATTAGAGCTGGCACGCAAAACTATTGAACAAAGACCATTTATTATAAGATCAGAAAACAGGCCAGCTGAAAAACCTGATAAACCTGGCGAATACTCAAAAGGCAAAGAAATAATTAATATTACAGTAAGTATGGGATTAGCCCAAAAAACAAACTTATTAAAAACCAGTTATGACGTTATAAAGAAAGCAGATGAAGCACTATATAAATCAAAAAGCTGTGGTAGAAACTGTATAACTAGTGCTTAATAATAACAGGAGGGTACCGATGAACACCATTCTTCAAGCCATTATTGAAAGTGAGGAAGAGGCCTCTAAACTTGAAAATGATGCTAAACAACAGGCTCTGCTGATCTTGACCGAGGCAAGAAAAAAGGCCTCCGAGATATTGGAAAAGTCCCTGTTGGAGGGTGAAGCCTTATCAGAGGAGTTACTTCAAAAGGCCAGAGAAGAAGCCGAAGAAGAAGCCAGATTGCAAGCCGACTCCAAAAATAAGGCACTGGAACAGATCAGGTTAAAAGCTAAAGAAAGACTTAATGAAGCAGCAGATTACATTGTGGAAAGGATTGTGAATTAGTCGTGGCAGTGGTAAAAATGAATAAAATCGCTGTTTTAGGGCTTGCCCAGGAACGATCCGCTTTATTAAAGGCACTGTTGAAGTTTGGAGTTTTGGAAATAGATCAGAAAGAACCGGATGAGAATCTTGGTGATAGTGTATACAATCTGGATGTTGTTTCTGATTTAGCAAAAATAGATGAGAATATATCTGGGCTGGAGCGGGCAATAGATATACTGAGTCGCTATGCCCCGATAAAGAAACCCTTTCTGTCAGCCAGACGCATTATTTCCGAAGTTGATTATGATAAAAGGATTAATAAAAAAGACGAGATAATGAGCTATGCGGCTCAGATTAACAATGCTGAAGACGATTTGACAAAATTAAAAGCTGAAGAGAATAATTTGAGAAATCAGCTGGATTCCATTGAACCCTGGATTAGTCTGGACATGCCTTTGGAACTTACAGATACACGCTATACATTTATACAAACGGGTAGTCTGCCGGGAAGAACAGATTTAAAGTCATTTGAGGAAAAGCTGAAAAGTGAGTTTCCGGAATCGGAGCTGGTAATAGCAAAGAGTGAAGAAGACATACATTATGCGGTTATATTTGGCATGAAGACTTCTGAATCAGATATAATGGAGTTATTAAGAGGATGGGGATGGAACCGCATAACTATCCGTGATGGACAAGGTACCGCTCACGAAAGAAAAGAAAAACTAAAAGCCAGTCTAAAAAGACTGGAAAAAGAGCGGGAGAACAAAAAAGCTCTTATTATTGAGCTGGCTAAAAAGAGAGAAGATCTGGAGATTATTTCAGACGCTTTTCAAGCCGAAAAAGCAAGAATCGAAGCCAAAAGTCGTTTGCTTTCCACAAACAAAACATTTCTGTTAAAAGGTTGGCTTCCTGCCGAGCATTCGGAAAAGGTCGAAGAATATATAAACAAGCAATTCTGCTGTGCTGTCAGCATAGAAGAACCGGCCAGGGATGAAGAATTCCCTGTTCTGTTTAAAAATGGTCCAATCATTGAAGCAATTAACCCGGTTATTGAGATGTACGGTATGCCTTCAAGTCTTGAGATAGATCCCAGAGCCATTACTCTGCCTTTTTATATTTTTATGTTTGGTCTTATGCTGGGGGATGGCGGCTATGGCTTGTTAATTGCTTTAGCTACAGGTTTTGCACTGAAAAAATTCCGTATGGAGGATAAAACAAGGCAATTTGTTAAGCTCTTGTTTTTTAGTGGTCTGGCAACTATATTCGCAGGCTTCCTCTATGGTAGTTGGTTTGGAATAGCATCCCTCACCAAAACAGCCCTATGGATTGTTCCTACTGAACAAACCGAGCTTATGATGAGCTATTCTATTTTAATAGGGATAATTCATATGTTTTCAGGTCTTGTTATGAAGGGGCTGAACCTTATACGAAGGGGGCAAATCTTCGATGCCATCTGTGACGCTTTCTTTGTCATTATAATGTACAGCGGATTTATTATGATTCTTTTGCCCTTTGCTCCAGGCTTAACTATTTCAAGCGATAGCGCAATTGTTCAGGCAGGCTACAAAGTTTTTGTAATTGGTGTGGTTTTAGTTCTGCTGACCGGTGGCAGAAAATCTAAAAATATCTTTGGAAAGATTTTTGGTGGATTGCCGGGGCTTTATGATATAGTAGGCTTTTTCAGCGATTGTCTTTCCTATACAAGAATCCTTGCTCTGGGACTTGCCTCAGCTATTATAGGTGACATAGTAAATACTTTAGCAACATCCTTTGGAGGATTCATTGTTATAAGAGTTATACTTGCCAGTGTAATACTGGTTTTTGCTCATGCTTTAAACATTGGTCTAAATGCTCTTGGGGCATATGTCCATTCCTGCAGACTTCAGTTCCTGGAATTCTTTGGAAAGTTCCTGGAAGGCGGTGGAGTGGCATTTGAACCTTATAAAGCCAAGACAAAGTATATTGTGGTAGATTATGAATCAGCAGCGGTACTAAATTCCGGAACAAAAACCGGGATACTATAATTAATATTATCAGGAGGAAACACTATGGACTTAAAATTTGTCGATTTATTCTTAAACCCGAAAGTATGGGCATTTTTAGGTGCGGTTATCGCATTTATGGTTGCAGCTCTGGGCTCGTCTAAAGCTTGCGGTATTTCAGGACAGGCAGCAGCAGGTGTTGTTACAGAAGAACCCAGCAGATTTGCAGCAACAATGATTCTGCAGGCACTTCCTGCAACACAGGCTATCTATGGATTTGTAATTGCATTTATGATAGTCGGCAAGATACCAGCCGTTGAAACCCTCGAAACCGGCCTTGCACTAATGGCAACAGGGGTACCGGTTGGTGTTGTAGGATATATGTCAGCTACATGGCAGGGTAAAGTCTCTACGGCAGGCATACATCTGGTTGCCAAAAGGCCTGAAGCGCTTGGTAATGCAATCATTTACGCCCTTATGGTTGAGATGTTTGCTATACTGAGCCTTGTTGTTTCCATTCTTATGTTGAATCAAATATAAATTAGAAGGGGCTTTAAAAATGAATGGAGCCGAAAAAATAAAAGAAAGAATACTGGAAGATGCCAGAAGCCTGCATGATAAGATTATGCAGGAGGCTAATGCGCAAGCCGAAAACATTATTGCCGAGGCCGAGAAAGAGGCTTTCCAGAGGATGACTCTATTAACTGAGAAAGCCAAGGAAGAAGCAGCTCTTATTAAGCAGCGCTATAAGGCAGCTGAAAGTATGGAAGATAGAAAGAATATGCTTAAAGTGCGCCAGGAGTGCATTGATGAAACTTTTGAAGTGGCTTTACAAAAACTGTCCGATATGCCGGTGGACAAGTATAAACTCTTTATGGAAAGCATTATTCTTGAAACCGTAAAAAATGAAGACGGTGTTATAGTTTTTAATGAAAGAGATAAAAAACGTTTGGGTGAAGATTTTATTTCTGGATTAAACCAGAAACTCAAGGCTAAAGGTTTGTCGGCTGTATTAAGCCTGGCGAAGGATTCCCTGGATACGTCAGGTGGCTTTATTCTTCGCTATGGTGAGATGGAAGTAAATTGTACCTTGGAGATTATTCTAGACATGCAAAGACCAAACATGGAGACCGAGGTAGCAAAGATATTGTTTAATGAGTAGTAAAGGAGTTTGTATGGCCAGAATCAAAGAAGAGGGTTATGCATATGCCACAGCCCGAATACGTGTCAGAGAATCAAAGTTGTTGCCTTTAAACAGATTAGAGCGACTTTTTGATATCACTGATTCTGCTGATGCGATAAAACTTTTAGCCGAAGCCGGCTATTCCGGCCAGGACCCAAACGCCGGCAAAGAGGGTACGGAGGATATTGAAAGATTTCTTTCCTCGGAGCTTAAGAAGACCTATGACTTCATCGGGGAAATTGTTCCCGACCCATTGGTAATTAACCTTTTTAAGAAAAGGTATGATTATCTTAATGCTAAGCTCATATTGAAAGCTGAGTTCTTACGGATTGATGTAAAGGAAACTATGTCTGAATTGGGCACCATTGAGCCGAAAAATCTTGCTAAAATGATGACTGACAGAAAATTTGAGGATGTATCGGAAATATTCAGCCAGGCTGTTACAGCAGCTGAAGAGGCCTTTAATAAAACAGGAGATCCTCAGCTTATTGACTTTATTCTGGATAATGCCAGCTATGCTGAAATGATGGCTGATGCAGAAAAAAGCGAAGATCCTGTCTTGATAAAACTGGTAAACATGCTGATTGATACAGCCAATATTCGGATATTTATAAGGTCAAAGCTGCTTAAAAAGCCGGAGGATTTCATACGTAAGGCCTGGATAAAAAACGGAAGTTTTAAAGAGGAAATGTTTGAAGAAATGCTGAAGGAAGGGCTGAATAAGTTATTCTCACTACTTAAAGATATTGGCTATGATAAACTTGCAATACAGCTCAAAGAGGCAGCTCATAATGAAGACGGCATATCAGAAATTGAAAAAATATTGGATGATTATATCACGTTGTATTTAAAGGAAAGCAAGTACGTGGTTATGGGCGTTTCGCCAGTTATCGGATATTTGTTTTTCAAGGAGACTGAGATAAAAAATGCCCGGCTGATCATAACGGGCATAAAGAATAAAGTTCCAAGGGAAACCATTAGGGAAAGGCTGAGGTTGGGTTATGCATAAGATTGCAGTCATAGGCGATAAAGACAGTATCCTGGGATTTAAGGCAATTGGCTTTGACATATATCCCACCAAAGACAATGAGGAAACGGCAAACTTACTTGAAAGTCTTGTTGCTGATGGATATGCACTGATATATATTACCGAAGATAAAGCTTATGGTATTATGGATGAAATATCTAAGTACAGAAGCAGTTACTTTCCAGCAATTATTCTTATACCTGGCAGTAAAGGCTCATTGGGAATTGGTAAGAAATTTGTTAAGGAGAGTATTGAGAAGGCGGTCGGCGCTGATATTTTAGCTCAGGATGACTAAAGTTGACAAAATTCAAATTCGGGTTATCCCGGATGTTTGAAAGGAATGGAATGATGATGAATCAAGGCAGAATCGTCAAGGTGTCAGGACCTTTGGTTGTGGCAGAGAACATGCGTAACTGTAATATGCTGGATGTTGTGCATGTGTCGGAGATGAATTTAATAGGAGAGATCCTGGAAATCCATGAGGACAAGGCCTCCATTCAGGTTTATGAAGAAACCTCAGGTTTGGGTCCGGGGGAACCGGTAGTGACTACCAATGCTCCATTGAGTGTTGAATTGGGGCCCGGCCTCATAGAGAATATATTTGACGGCATTCAAAGACCGTTGGAAGCTATGCGAGCCGCTACAGGGGACAATATAACCCGTGGTATTAAATTACAGGCATTAAGCAGGGAAAAGGAATGGGATTTCGTCCCGACTGTCATGCCGGGAGACCAGGTTCAAGCCGGTGACATTATAGGGACTGTTCAGGAAAATGAAGTTTTTGAGCATCGTATTATGGTGCCCTACGATATAGAAGGAACAATTGAATCAATCGAAAAAGGAAGATTTACCATTGATACTCCTGTGGCAAAGGTCAAGACTAAAAACGGAAATACCGTTGAATTGACAATGCTGCAAAAATGGCCTGTCAGAAAAGAAAGACCATATAAGGAAAAACTGTCACCAAATGAACCGCTTATTACCGGGCAAAGAATAATTGATACCCTGTTCCCCATTGCATCGGGCGGGGTAGCTGCTATTCCGGGGCCTTTCGGAAGTGGAAAAACTGTTGTTCAGCACCAATTGGCCAAATGGGCTGAGGCTGATTTAGTTGTATATATAGGCTGCGGAGAGCGTGGTAATGAGATGACCGATGTTCTTATGGAGTTTCCGGAACTGAAGGATCCAAAAACAGGTCATCCCCTTATGAAAAGGACGGTTCTTATTGCAAATACATCAGACATGCCTGTTGCAGCCCGGGAGGCATCTATTTATACAGGAATAACAATTGCTGAGTATTTCAGGGATATGGGATATACCGTAGCCCTGATGGCTGACTCTACCTCCCGTTGGGCTGAGG
>JGI24710J26742_10001507_pt1 | contig 21403 bp, 17 predicted proteins | sample BioPla2DNA2_FD_26742 | JGI IMG/M metagenome (IMG submission 26742) | reverse complement strand
AAAAGCTGTAGCAAGAGTCAAAGTAGATTGCGAATTCCAGCAAGACTTTGATAAAAAATCTACAATAGGTATAATGACAGGCCCTGCTTTTGAGTTTGCGAAAACTGAAGACGGCAAAGTTGAAATTATCTTTTTGCCTTGGCATAGAACTTGGTCTCACAGCTTTACATTAGGCATCTTGACAGCTTTTATAGCGGGTATAATAGCATATTTCACAGTTGGAGAAGGTCCTAATCCAGACCTTTACACTTTGCCACGTTGGATGATGTATCCTCTGATAATACTATTTGGTTCTGCAATTCACATCATAGAAGATTCCACGGGATTTATGGGGAATAACCTATTTTATCCCTTTACGAAAAAGCGTACAAAAGGCTTAGGTTTCATGAGCGCATCTGATGCAGTGCCTAACTTCTTTTTTGTCTATACCTCAATACTTTGCATTATCTTCAATCTTGACAGATTTCATCCAGGACAGATTCTTGAAACAAGAGCTATAAGCAATCCGTGGTTCTACTGGATTGTCTTTTGGGCTTTGCCTTCAGTTGTTATGTTTTATCTTTATTTTAAAGGGCAAGGTACTAAATCAAAGAAAAAGAACAAGCCTGACTTTGACTCTCCTAAAATGGAACATGAACCCGATGTTTCAGTAATATAGAAAAACAAGTGTTAGAGGCTCAGGGTGGCGACTACGAAAAAATATAAGTATAAAGATAAAATGGAGATATACTCACATGAACAGTAACACTATGTTTAAAATCAGCTATGGCTTGTATGTTCTTTTCACCAATTGCGGCAAAAAAATGAACGGCTGTATCATAAACACAGTTAATCAAGTCACTTCTCAACCTAACCGTATAACTATAGCTGTCAGCAATGCTAACTACAGCTGTGAGACTATTAAGAAAACAGGCTTTTTTAATGTTTCTATTCTCAGCGAGAAAGCTAAATTTGATATTTTCAAAAGATTCGGTTTTGCTACAGGCAAAGATATAGATAAGTTAAAAGATTTTCTTTGCGATACTGCCAATAACGGTTTGCCGATTTTGAAGTCTGATGTTTCAAATGGCTGGCTTTCATGTAAAGTAATAGAAGCAAAGGATTTAGGCACTCACACTCTTTTCCTTGCAGATGTCTTGGACGCTGAAATTATAAGTGAAGATGAAGCCATGACCTATGCCTATTATCATGCGAATGTTAAACCCAAACCGAAAGCAGATGAAACCTCAAAAGATGTTAAAAAGAAAGGTTTTAGATGTGTCATATGCGGTTTTGTATATGAAGGAGAGACATTGCCTCCCGATTATATATGTCCTTTATGCAAACATGGTGTTGATGCGTTTGTACCTCTATGAGCTTTTCCGTTAAAGACCTTTTTAAACCAAGGTCCATGACTCATGGAACTCCTTGGAAGTCTATTTTAATCTTTGCTATACCTTTAATTATAGGGGATGCAGCTCAACAGCTTTATAATACGGTTGATGCCATAGTTGCCGGCAGATTTATCGGTGACAGTGCCCTTTCAGCAGTTGGAGCCTCATTGGGTCCGACAATGCTTTCTATGCTGGCCTTCATGGGCTTGTCGCTGGGTATAGGCATAATGGTGAGCCAGTATTATGGAGCAAAAGACAGAGAATCCTTGTCTTATACGATAGGCAACGGTATTTTCCTGACAGCTGTTATTCTGCTTATCTTAATGCCCTTGGCGTTTTATTTTATTAAACCTCTTTTAATATTGATTAAAACGCCGCCTGAAATTTTAGATGCTACATGGACTTACCTTGTAATATTTATATTAGGTATGCCCGGAACAGCTTATTATAATATGCTTTCAGGGATTTTGAGAGGACTTGGAGACTCCTATTCGGCTCTTCTATTTTTGTTATTGGCTACATTTTTGAACACAGTTTTAGACCTGGTTTTTGTTCTTGCTTTTGGCGGAGGTGTCGGTTCTCTGGCCTTGGCTACAGCCATATCCCAGAGTATTTCTGCTGTTTTTTGCTATATAAAGCTTAAAAACATGAAAGAAGACTTCTCATTAGAGTTGAAGCATTTCAAGCCAAAAACCAGATTCATAAACAGAATTCTTTCTCTAGGTCTGCCTTCTTCTCTTACTCAAGCAGTCTTTGCTGTGGCAGGCATGATCATACAGTCTGTAACCAACTCTTTCGGAGCAGATGTTGTTGCCGTCTCTGTCGTAGTAATGCGTATTGACGGATTTGCAATGATGAGCAACTTCAGCTTTGGGATGGCTATGACTACTTTTACAGGGCAAAATGTGGGGGCAGGCAAAAAGAGCAGGATAGCCTTAGGAGTAAAGCAGGGCATGGTTCTGGCTTTATCAGTCTGTTCGACAGTAGTCCTATTTATATTGCTCTTTTCTAAGTATCTGGTAGGAATGTTTACTCAGACAGAAAGCATAATGGATTTTGCGGTCTATGCTCTCAGAGTTTTGTCTCCAGGCTATCTTTTGTTTGCTGTGAGCCAGTGCATGCAAGGAGTTATGAAAGGGGCTGGGGATACGATAAGCCCGCTTGTTATGTCGATTCTGACAGCGGTGTTCATCCGTGTCGGAGCTACCTTCACTTTTAAACACCTTTCTGCAACCCCTGATATGCCAGGAGGAAAGCCCGAGTCTATATATTGGGCTCTGAGTCTTACTTGGGTTTTAGGAGCTTTAATAACTTATTTGGTTTACAAGATGGGTTACTGGAAAAAAACAGCTGAACTCTCGATGACGCAGCCTCAGGGAAGTAGGATGTAGGGAGTGGCGTTCTTAGCAGTTGCCAACGATGATTTGTTTCAGAACATAATCTCTTTTTAAAGGAAGTTTTACCTGCAACAAATTACTTCTTTAACTTTCTGCTTTAAAAAGAAAAAAAAGTTTTTTTTTCTTGCAATTTAAACCTTATTGATGTATTATACTTAATACAATCAAGATCCCGAATAGCTCAGGGGCAGAGCGGGTGGCTGTTAACCACTAGGTCGGGGGTTCAAATCCCTCTTCGGGAGCTTAAAAGAGCCGCTGGAAACAGCGGCTTTTTTCATTTCTAAAAATCTGAACGATGAAAAAGACCTAGGACTATTTCAACCGCGGTATAGACAGATTTTAAGCTCTGCTTAAAATCGGGGAGTGGGGCTTCAATAAATTATAATGTAAAAATCTGAAATGAATGTTTAGAAAGCCCATCCCTAGTGCTTTGTTTTGTCTAAAACATCTCTGTTTAATGACAAGCAGTCAACATGGACTATTCATGCTTATTTGATGCAACAATCGCACTAGAGGGAGTAGGGCGTAGGGAGTAGAGGGTAGTGAAATACTTTTTAACTCAGTATTACAGCCAATGACTGCTTTAAGATATTATTAAATGGTTGAAACTTTAAGATTTGAAAAACAGAGAACCAAAGCCTAAAATAAATGTACCCGATAATAAACATTGAGAGAAAATAAACCACTACTACAAAAGAACAAGAAAAACTTAGAACTTAAAACAGAACCTTGCTTGAGTGAATTTTGTCTTATATTTCTAAATTTCACCTTATTTTAAAAGTTTTTCTGGATCTTTTCGAACATATTTTTATATTCAGCAGTGAGGCAAAAAACATGGAGGTTTTATGAAGAAACTTATAAGGAATCTTCTTTTGGTTCTTCTACTGGCGGTTTTCTTAGTCCCTGCTTCCGAAGCTGATGCAGCCTACTACTGCGTTCCTTGGGGAAAAGTATATCTGGGCGAGCCTTTCACCTATTTCGAAATGCCTGACATTTATAATCAAATATGGGTGAGTTCTTATTTAAGGGGCAAGCCTGTTATAATACTTACAGCTCACAGATATCAGCGTTATGAAGTTTTAAAATGGGCTGAGTCATTCCGTCAAGACTTTGCGGCAAATGATAAAGCTTATGTATTGTGGGTAGTTAACCTTAACAAATTTCCTTGGACAACGAGCAGAGAAACTATAGTCAATCAGTGGCGCTATTTCAATCCCCCTGTTCCTATGCTTCTTGACTGGAACGGCGTTATAGGGAAAAGTTTAAAAATCAATTATAATATACCCAACATTATAGTGCTTGACGCTTACGGCAGACTGGTTATGCATGAAATGCACAGTTATACCCCAGATGTCTACAGGGCTGTCGCAAACAGAATCAGATGGTTCTTGCCTAGAAGAGTGGGCAGCTCTGGCAAGGTTGGTTATTCAATGTAAAACCTCTGATCAATTTTAAGCGGTTTAAAAATACTGCTTATAAAAAAAGCTAAGAGTAAAAACTCTTAGCTTTTTTTGTGTTTTCTGTTCCCAACACCTTAGTTACAGTTACTTAGCTGCGAAGACTCTAATTTCAGATGGTTTGAGGTTATAGTCCAAAGAATGAGGGAGAGCATTGAAAGGTTCTTTAAAGCTAATATCTTCATAGTCTGAAGAGTTTAAAATAGTTGAAAGTCCTGGCAAATATACGTTTTGGTGATTATAGATGTCTTTATTCATAATTGCTAAGACAGTTTTTTCACCTGGAGCTGAACGCTTAAAGCAAAATACGTTCATCCAGTTAGCTTGATCGACTATTTCCATGCCTTCTTCTATGTTGAGAACGGGGTATTTCTTTTTGAGAGAAGCACAATATTTAAGAAGCTCTGTAAAATCGTGACCCGTAGATTTTTCTGCATCTTCAGGTCTTGTTTTTACAACGTTCAGGCGTGTTCTGTAGCCATATTCAAAACCGGAAGTTATCATATAGCCTGAGGAATAAAGAGCAGAGAGTATCATCTGCCTGATGACAGGATCCGGGTTGCCTCCATAGGTTTCCATGAGGCGATCTGTATCGTGGGATTCCGGGAAAGAGATTGTCTTAGCCAGCGGAGCGGTCTTGTAATATTGTTCAATTGCCCATCCGTCGTTAAAGTTCCAAAACTTGAGTGAATTGAATAGATAGTCGAAACCCAAATTAGCCAATTCTTCTACTTGTTTGAAATCACAACCGAGAGACTCTGCCAAGAAGAGGCAATCAGGATTTATCTTTTTAGTGGCTCCTATAAGGTATCGCCAAAGATCTGAAGGAACCTGATAAGCCATATCACATCTGAAGCCGTCGACACCTAGTTCCAAGTAATGAATCATCATGTTTAGCCAAAAATTCCAGAGGTTGTCTCTGTCGAGAGAGTTTTGATTATTGACTTCAGCCAAATCTCCCCAAGCAACCCATTTTCCGTCATGCATAGCTCCTGGATTTACAACCTTTCCTGATGAGTCTATTTTGTACCAGTCTGGATGATCTTTTACCAGATCGCAGTCAATAGCTGTATGGTTAATGACAAGATCCATTATAAATTTTAATCCGTTTTCATGAGCTTTCTTTATGACAAAACTGAGTTGTTCTTCCGGTTCAAGATCCGAGTTGTTATCAATGAATAGAGGATTAAATCGGTAATAATCTTTAGGTGAGTAAAGGCTGCCGCTGAAGCCAGGGTAATGGAAAGGATTCACCCATACTGCATTGAAGCCCATGTCTTTGACTTTATCAAGCTGATTTGCCCACTCAAGCATTGAACCAAATAAATTAGGAAACAAGTTGTACAGCCTTATGGCTTCATTTGATGATGACATTACCCCTCCTCATGAATGATGATTATGTAAAAACTTCATTTTTTTTCAAATGTTTCAAAGACCTTCTCTAAGAGATTTTTGATGGTTTCTATTTCTTTTTTGTTTATTGAATAATAGAAGAATTCTTTGTTTTCTTCTCCCTTAAATCTAAAATAAATTGCTTGTTTTATATCTTCAGAAACAGGGTCTGTAAGATCTTCTATAAGGATTTCAGGAACTTTTTCAAGCAGAATATCAGTATTCATAGTGCTTTCCAAGTTTTGTTTGCACCTGATTTTTCCATCTTCTATTTTGATCTCAAGTTTTTGAAAAGTTAAGTGATAACCCAAGAAAAAGCAAAATGCTGCTATTAAAGCTGCAATTGCCCAGTCAGTCCAGCCCTTCGAAGTAGGAGGAAAGTTCATTATGAGTTGGGTTAGTAAAAGGCCTATGCCAACAATAAGCAAAAGTATTCCAAAAGACAACTCCAGTGTGGGGCGGTAAACAAACCCTGTAAGCTTTTCAGCAACTTTTATTTCGCTTATCATTTTTATTCTCCGAATAACTAGAATCCAAGTGAGTTTTGTCTTGAAGCCAGCTTGTGTCTGGCGGCAAAGATACTCCAGCCGTTGACAGAAGTATACTCCTCAACTGCTAAATCAAATCTCTTAAGAAAATCAGCTTTCTCACCTTCTGGCAGAACTATTAGAACCGGATTTTTTAGCAATTCATTAAGCTGGTCGAAGTTAATATACTCTATGTTTTCGTCCAAACTTTCCGGAAGAGTTTCAATTTTGTCAGAATAATATTTAAGTGGACGATCCGAGTAAAATGGCCAAGAATTGATTGTTCCATTCACAGCAACTACAGGCTGTAAAGGAGAAACCGCTAAGTTCATTTTCTGCACTAATTCTTTTTGATTGGGATAGTAGAGAAGCTCTGTAGAAGATGAGGGCTTTAAAGCGGCTGGCAACAAAAACAGCAGAAAGCCTGGAACTAAGAGAGACGTTACTAAGAGTATAGTTTTATAAAGACTTAACATGAGAGCGGCAAATATCACTGTAGCTCCAAAAAGCCAGAAAATACCTGAATAGAGTGCTGTAGTGCTCATTATTCTAGAAACAGCTAAGTTTTTATAACCTATAATTATAGATGTTATGCCACAAACAGTTGTTGTAATCAAAATAGCTAAGGCAGCTTGTCTTCTGTTAGTTTTCGAGGAGGGACTGGAACGGAAGAAAAGCTCTTTCAGTTCTCTGGCTATTAGAATAGAGAGAGGAGCAAAGGCAGGGAGTATTGAAAAAAGGTTCTTTTGGGCTGCCAAAGTATAGAATACCAGAGGCACAAATGCCCAAGAGAAAAGGTAGGTGGTTGACGGATTGTATCTCAACTCTTTATATCGCTTTTTTACAGTGTACAAAATAAAGAGTGACCAAGGGAATAAGCCTGCAAAAAGCACGAAAAAGGAGTGGAAAAATCTGTTGAAAGGTCCAGTGTTTGAATCAGCCAGCAGTTTTAAAACAGAGAAAGCCATGTCAGGCATTGCTCTGTGGCTCAAAAAAGCCACCATGTACCACGGCAAAGTGACTGCCAAGAAAATAGCGAGCCCTTTAAAAGAGAAAATCAAACCGGATACACGTTTCTTTTCACCTGTATAAAGAGCTACAGAGACTATAATCGCAGCAGGAAGAAGAGATACTAAGCCTGTATTCAAAACGCCCACTCCAAGCATTGTCCAGAAAACATATTTTTTAAACGGAGCGGGTTTGTACATCCAATGGAAAAAGGTTAAAGCTGTAAAAGCTTGTATGGCGGCTTCGTAAGCATCAAAAGAAATGACACTGAAAAACATTTGAAAAAGAAGAGAGGATAACAAAACAGCCCAAGACAACAATGCAGTTTGCATACCGAAAAATATGTTCGCTATGTGGTACACAGACAGGGCGGCCATACCTATAGCAAATGTTAGAAAATAGCGGGCCGCAAATTCATTTTTGCCAAAGAGGCTTATACCTGCTGAGGTTAGCCAGTAGGTCAGAGGTGGGGAGGAAAAGTCTTTCTGGCCGTTGACGACCGGTTCGAAGTAGTTCCCCGTTTCAGCCATAGTAGCTGCGGCTGAAACAATTTTTGATTCGCTTGGTTCCAGCAAGCCAGGTCTGAGTATAAACAGCATAGTTGGCAGTGCGGGAAGGGCGAAGAGTAACAGGTTGAGTAAAATTATGCCAAATATTTTTCTTTTAAAAAAAGCGGAATTCACTTTGTTTCCCCTAATAAGTGCTCTGACATCAGTTTACATGGAGAAAAAGAGTTAAGCAACTTTTATTGAAATTTTGTGCCATTTTTTATATCATTGCTTTACAGGTGATGTTCGAAAACATGGAGGACAGCTATGACGTCTAAAAAACTCACATTAGGTGTAGATCTTGGCGGTACAAAAGTCGCCGTTGGACTTTGCAAAGGCGAAGAAATAATAAAAAAGGCAATTTTTCCTACACAGGCAGACTTAGGTTTTGATGCTGTTATCACTTCAATTGATTCCGCAATAAAAAATGTCACCAAAGATTTTGACAAATCTGATATTAAGGGTGTAGGAATCGGTTGTGCTGGACAAATCAATTCTGAAAATGGTGATGTAATCAACTCCCCCAATCTTCAATGGAAAAACATTCCTCTTGCTAAATCTTTGAGGGAAAAAACAGGCTATTCCGTTAAAGTTTTGAATGACGTTAGAGCAGCGACCTTAGCTGAGCTGAAATACGGCAGCGGTAAAGGCTTGGAAAACTTTTGCAATATTTTTCTAGGCACTGGAGTTGGCTCAGCTTTCGTTATACATGGCAAACTTTTGCATGGAGCTACCAACTCGGCTGGTGAGATAGGCCATATTTGCCTTGATCCGGAAGGACCTCTGTGCGGTTGCGGTAAAAAAGGTTGCCTGGAAGCTTATTCTTCAGGTACAGGCATGGAAAACTATGTGAAAGATCAGCTTGCAAAAGGCCGAAAATCAATTATTTCTGATATGGTCGAAGGCAAAATAGATGAGGTTAAAGGTCCCATAATAGGCAAGGCGGCTGAACAGGGTGACAAATTAGCTCTGGAATCGATAGAGAGAATAGGAGCTTATCTGGGTATCGCTATAGCCAACATTCAAACACTTTTAAGTTTGGATGCAATCATATTTGGCGGCGGTATCATGGCGCTAAAAAAATACTTCTGGAATAACTTGACAAAACAGATTGATAAGTGCATTTTACCTGTAGCCAAACCTGCTGATGGCCTTAAATTACTTGAGGCCAAATATTTGAATGATGCAGTCATCATTGGCGGTGCTGCAATTTTTGCCTGATCTTTTTTACTTCTTTTAAGCATATACATAAGAACTGCAATATATATACTATTGGATAAATTATGACTCAAACTACAACAACTGAACAACAGAAACATAAATGGACCTTTTATCGTTATGGCGGCTTAGATCAAGTCGGCTTGTTAACTCCTGCGGATCTCTTAGCATTGGATGAGCTTGATCCGAAGCTCTGGGCGGCCATGACTTGTCCTGCCGGCAATCTTGAATATGATCAAAAAACCTTGCAATATCTTGATAGTGACAGTGACGGCAGAATAAAAATACCTGAAGTCATTGCGGCTGTTAAATGGACTTTGCCTCTTCTAAAAGATCAGGAAGATATTTTCAAAGGTGAAAAAACTTTACCATTAGACGCAATCAACCAGGATAATCCTGATGGAAAAGCTCTCTGGGATACAGCAACCCAAGTTTTAAGAAATCTGGGAAAAGCTGATGCTAAAGAGGTAACAATTGAAGACTTGGCTGATACCCAAAAAATCTTCGCGGCCACTTCTTTCAACGGAGACGGAGTTATAACCCCAGAGGGAATGACTGAAGATGACATGAAAACCTATGTTAAGAACATTATGGATTGCATAGGACATGTTCCTGACAGAAGCGGTAAAAATGGAATATCGGAAAATGAGCTGAATCTTTTTACAAAGGCATTATCCGAATATGAAGCTTGGTATAAGGTTGGCGAAGAAGACAAAACGGTTTTTATGGCCGGAGCGGATACCGAAAAAATGGCTGATGCTTCCTTGGCGATTCACGAGAAGCTAGATGACTATTTTATTCGTTGTCAGTTGGCTTCTTACGATAAAAACTTTGAAACTGCTAATAAGGGCTTGGAGCAGGAATACCTTAACCTGCTAAAAACAAGTCTTTCAACTGCAACAGAAGAATTGCGCAACCTTCCTATAGCCCTTTTGAATAAATCGGGGGAACTGGATCTGACTAAGAATCTTAACCCTGCATGGTCAGCTGAGTTGTCTCTCTTTTTAGAAGTAACTGTAAAGAAGATCTGCGGTGAAGATGTTTCAGTAATAACTCAAACTGAATGGAATCTTATAAAAAACAAGCTTGCTCCTTTCTATAATTGGCGCAAGAATAAAAAGGGCAGTGCGGTTGAAAAACTAGGCATTGTCAAAGTCAGAGAGCTTTTAAATTCAGATTTATCCTCAAGAGCGCTTGAATTGATTAAGCAGGATAAAGCTCTTGAACCTGAATTCAACAGAATAAACAATGTTGATAAACTTATTAGATATAGAGCAAATTTACTTACTTTCCTAAGAAACTTTGTGTCCTTTAAAAATTTCTATGACAAAAATGAAAGAGCGATTTTCCAAATAGGCACTTTATATATAGACAGCCGCAGCTTTGAACTTTGCATAAAAGTTGATGATATAGCGAAGCATAGTTCAAGAGCGACTACAGCTAACACATTCCTGATGTACTGCGAATGTACAAATAAAGTGACAAACGAAAAAATGAATATAGTTGCAGCTGTCACTGACGGTGATGCGGAAGCACTGATTGTCGGCAGAAATGGCATCTTTGTCGATTTAAAAAACCGATTTTGGGATGCTGTTATAATTAAAACCATAGAACATCCTACAAGTGTCAGACAAGCTTTCTGGCAGCCTTATAGAAAATTGGGAAAAATGGTGAACGAACAGCTGGAAAAGTTTGCTGCTTCTAAAGACAAAGCGATAACAGAGAATATCGCCAAACAAACTCAAGCTCCTTTGCCCGCAACAAAGCCAGGTGAAACTAATGCTTTTGATGTCGGTAAGTTTGCTGGAATCTTTGCTGCTGTTGGTTTGGCATTAGCAACGATAGGTTCAGCTTTAGCCTCTCTAATATCAGGCTTTATGAAGCTGACTTTTTGGCAGATGCCATTGGCAATTGCGGGAATCTTGCTGTTGATTTCAGGGCCATCCATGTTCATGACATTTCTCAAACTTCGAAAAAGAACCTTGGGGCCAATACTTGATGCTAACGGTTGGGCAATAAATACAAAAGCCAAAATCAATATGCTGATGGGCAGGCATATGACGCAGATTGCAGCTATTCCTAAAGGTTCCATACGCAGCTTTGATGACCCGTTTGAAAAAAGACCCAATTGGTTTCTTAGAGTATTTATTGTTCTGCTTTTGATTATTTTGTTAGTCTTAGCAATTCCAGTTTCGCGTAACTATACCGTTTCGAAAGTTAAAAAAACTTTTGGGATTCAAACTGAGGCAGAAAAGGCTGAAGCTGCTCAAAAACCAGCAGAGGCACCTGCAGCATCGGAGACACCTCAGGAGCAACCTGCTTCGAACTAGAGCGAACATAGAGCGAACATAGTCTGCTAATCTGTTGTAACAATAACAGAAGAATTCTATCCACATTCTACCCTATGATTTTAAGCATAGGGCAGAATGTGGGGAGTAGTTTCAAAAGTCATAGCTACTGAAGTATATAAGGAATAATAAATGGCGGATTTGCTTTTTGAAATAACTGAACTTTTAAAAAAAGCTCCCAAAGGAGATGTCTTTAATCCTTGGTTTGATCAAGACAAAGAGAATGATTATTACACCAATGCTCCTGAGATAAGGCGGCATCAAATGAGAGCCTTCTTATCAGAAAGAGTTTCTCCTCAAGGGATTAAAGCTCTCTTACTTGGAGAGGCTATAGGGTACCAAGGCGGGCATTTTTCTGGTATCCCGATGGTTTCAGAGAGAATTTTATTAGGACATCAAAGCAAAAAGGGAATTTTGCCTGAACATGTTTTTCAAACTCTAATGCCTTCTGCGACCAGTATAAGAGGAATTGAAGCTAATGGTTTTAATGAACCGACTGCTACAATAGTTTGGGAATATCTGGTTAATGCAGGAGTAAATACTTATGACTATGCTATTTGGAACTCATTTCCTTGGCATCCCTATAATCCTAAAAAGGGGATTCTCTCCAATAGAACTCCTACAAAATCGGAGTTGGAGGCAGGACACGAAGTTCTGAAAAATATTTTGAAGCTATTGAAACCTAAAAAGATCATAGCAGTTGGTAAAAAAGCTTCGGAGCAACTGGAAATATTCGGCTTAGAGCATTTTTGCGTTCGACATCCTGCCAATGGCGGAGCAACTGAATTCAGAAAGCAAATGTCGGATCTTGTGCTGACGCTCAATAGAGAGTAGGGCACAGGGGTAGCAAAGCCAAAACAAAGCACTAGAACAGATAACTGCTTTGAGATCCTGATAAATAACTGAAACCTAAAGATTTGAAAGACAGGAATAAAAGTGTCTTTTGTTCTTGTTTCGCAGTTTGAAATATTTTTTTAAAATGATGAAGCGGGCGGAAAGGCCATTTCCATGAAAGTGCTGCCTCCTTGGCTTCCCATTTTGAGCATAATGTCAGCTGCTTTCTCAGCATCCGCTCTGTTAAGCGGGTTTTCCTTGCTGTTCATAAAGCCATTGACTAGTTCTTCGTAGCTTACTTCTCCTGACAAATATCTAGTGTGCAGTTCTTTTATTTTCTTTAACATAGGATCTGCCATGGTCGCATATTTACCATCGGTTAGACCATTTATGTAAGCCATATAGTTTTCAAAGGCTTCTTCAGGTCTTCCTAAAAGGCTTGCCAATTCTGCTATTCTAGCATTGGCAACCATTTTTCCTGCCGGCGGCAAGGTATGATCTCTCAAAGCTCTTTTGTATGACTCATAGGCATCATTGATTCTGTCTTGTCCGTATGCTTTCTCTGCTTCTCTGAACGGCTCTATGAGATAGGCAGCAGCATATTCTCTTTCTGATTGCGTGAGATTCGGATTTTCAGAGTCTTGCTTATAAATTGTGAGCATGTCTTGTTCAAGCTGTTCATCGATTTTATCTTGCTGAAGTTGAGCTTCTTTGAGAATTTCGATGTATCTGTCGTTGACGACAATGCTTCCAGAGTAGTCTGAGGCTTTAAACTGAGTGCTTTTGGATTTGGATTTCTTATATTTTTTTTCTTTGTCGGCAAGATATTTTTTTTCTGCTCTCTTAGCCGCTTGGGTTCCCAATGAGTCCGATTTGTCCAATGTTTTTGTATCAGGCTTAATTATATAGTAGAGCACTCCGACGGAAAGAAGGAAGAGAGAGAAAATAGCAATTTGGTAGCGCCATTTATAGGTATTATAGAGCAATTCTTCGAGAGGAGTTTCTGCTTGTATGTGCTCTTCTAAGGTGTACTGTTCGTAGGAGACAGATTGTGATTTATCTCTGTCGCTGATAGCATCATAAAGGAGAGATGTTCGTCTGTTCAGGTCTTCTACAAGCTGCTCGTTTGTTGAAGCAGCAAAACAGGCTTTAGTCAATTCTTCAGGAGTTTTGCCAAAAACGTGGCTAGATGCGAACAGTCCCGCCTCCCACAAAGTTTTTCTTTCTGGAATTATCTCGCCGAACTTATCATGAGTGAATGCGAAAAGTTTTAAAATACCGTCTTCTGTTGGGTTAGAGGCCATAAGATAGGCAAGTTGATGCTTCAAATCGTCATTTACTTCTCTATCCATCGCATACCAAACAAGCGGCTCTGTAGCTGTGTAATCAGCTAATGGTAGAAGGTTAAGAGCCATAGCTCTAACACGTAATTCTGAGTCTGCCATTTGTCGGGACAGATACTGCAATGCGGCTTCTTTATCAGCTACCAGGTATATTTGGAAAGCGGCTGCTCTTATACTGGGATCACGATCATTCAAATATAGGTTTAGGTGAGGTAAAAGACGATCAATGTCTATCTTGCCTATAGTTAAGATAAGCTGAGCTTTAAGAGGTTCTTTTGCGTTTGGGTCGGAAAGAAGATTTTCAAATAGCAGGACATCTTCTTGTCGTCCGTAATCGCTGATTTTTTGCAGTATATTACGTTTAACTGAATCAGCTGTATCACTTTGTAATATGGCTATCAATACTTCTTTGTTGTTGAAATAAGTTTCAATACTATTGATTTTCTTTATTGCTTTGTTTTGGTCTTTTGAATTCATCTGTGCGAATTGCACAAGAGAAGGCATACAAAAGTCTGATCTTTCTTGTGGTTGAACAGGCTGCGTTTCAAAGGCTGCTTTTGAAATAGGTTGTTTTAAAGGTTCTGTTTTTTCTTCGCTTTCTTTATCTTGGCTTACTGAGGATAGAATGTCTCTGAGAAGTTGAGCTATTTCCTGGTTGGTTTCTTTTTTCAGACATGTTTGAAGAAAGTTTGCAACTGCAGGCAGTTCTATGTGCATCGCGAAGATACTTAGAGCATCTTTTCTTACGTTTATATCAGAGCTTGAAAAGTTGGAACGAGCCAGATCTAATCTTTGACGTATTTTTTGATTGGCATATTCTCTTTTAATAGTATTGAGATAAGTTTCTTCGTCTTCTTTTATTAAACCTGCTGCCTTCAGCGACATAAGTATATCTCTAAGAAAACTTAAGAGAATTCGTCTCTTCTCTGGTTGAGAAGTTTCTATAATGCTGAAAAGTTTTGTCGGGTTTGAAATATCCGGATTCATTGTCAGTAAAAGTCCGGCTTTGATTAGTAAAAGCGGCATGCTTTCTACTGAAATATATTGCCACAGCAGTTCTTTCAAATAAAGAAAATCAATCGTGATAAGCTTGCGGAGTGTTTTCTGCCTGACAAGAGGGTTTTCGTTAGATAAATAGGGAGCAAGATGTGCTAGAAGTTGTTGAGGATAATCTTTATAAATTAATTCAAGGATAGCTAATCTGAGATCTAATGATTTACTTTTTAAAAGTTCAGGGGCTATTGCTTTTAGTTTTGGCAGCTCATATTTGGCCAATAACTTGCAGGCGGCAATTGTAACTTGAGGGTTTGAGTCATTAAGGAACTTTANAGCAAGATTCAGGTGCTCTTCTTTTCCAAATTTAGACAAAAGGCTCATGCCGACAAGAACTAAGGCAGGAGATATCCTGGGCTCATCCAATGCAAAACGCCATGCTTCAAACTCGTATTGTGTTTGAGGTTTTCTTATATGGTCAGCTATTAGAGATATTTCTAAATACTTTCCTTTTTGAATCAGCAGATTTATATCTTTTGGAAGAGGCGTTTTTCTTCGCAGGTCTTTTTTTATCTGTGGCAGTATTTCTGCGGTTTTTAGTAACCGATCAACTTGAGTCTTTAAAGCACCAAGAGACAATCTGTTTGATAGGGCTAAGAGTTCATTCTTGTATCGTTCCTCTGTGCCCGCAAAAGATATTTCTTCAAGAGCCAGCTGGATAAAAACACTGTTGCTTGAAGCCAGAGAGCTTGCCAAACAAGAGTTTAGGTTTATACTGTCCAGATTCTTCAATATTTTGCTCCCAATTGCCGTGTTTTGTCTAATATTGGCTTATTTAATCTTCAGCAAGAGAAGAATATCTTCATGGTTATACGACTTTGCCGCCACACTGCAGTTATCGACGGCCAGTGGGCGGTGGACAGTGGAATTGTTTAGAACTTTGATAGTAAAACTAATAACTGCTGTGAACAAGTGGCATGAATTGCTGAAGGCTATATTTTGCCTGAGCACAGCACTATCCAAATATAAATATACATGAAGGCTTTCAACAGTGCAAGAAAAGAGCTGGAAAAAGCCTTAAAAAAAGCATATTAAAATATCTTGCTTTCTTAGCCAATAAAACTTTATACCTCCTTTCCGAGGCACATAGATGCGTCAACGGAAAATACAGAAATTGAATTTTTATTCTGTGCTGCTTGCCTTATCGGCAATATTTTCCTCACTTTTCTTTTTCGCTGTTCCTCACTCCTTGCACAATGCAACTTCTAGTGCTTGCGGAGACTTCCTCTCCAACTCTTTGTCTTTTAACGAAAAGACTCCTGATTCTAATCATAAAACACCAGATTGTGTTAATCTCGCCTCTTGTACTGAAGAAACTGAAGACTGCAACAATTGTCGTTATTGTAACTTAACATACTTATTTTCTTATGAAGCAGTTCCCCTTTTTACTCCTGTTATAAACCTTGCCCTTCTAACAATTCTTGTTGCTTCAAGACAAGAAAACAACATAGCAGAGCAGATTTACACAGGACTGTTTCTAAGATCTCCTCCGACAAAGCTTTCATAATCACTAAGTCTCTTGACTCCCGTATTGATAGCAGATTTTGATTGCTTACTTTTAGCCTGCTGAGTGAGTCAGAGCACAATTTTTCATTCCGGGTGCTGTATAGCAACTTACTTTTAAACTCATCTTACACTCCTAATATTCCTTGTTAACAGGCAGTAAATTAGCACAGTGATGAGCGGCGAGTAGAGTTAAGAAGCTTTAAAAATAGCACACTAATTTTCAAGAGGATTCCTTCTGCTTTTGCATGCCAAGGATCCTGAGAGCTTTACATTTTCGGAGATCTTATGAAAAAAACTATCCTATCAATATTAATGTTGTTTATGGTTACCTCTCTATTTGCAGGAGAGTCTGATAATCAAAAAGAAATTGAAAAGTTGAAAGCGGAAATCAGCCTGCTTTCGCGACAGTTGCAAAGTATGACAAATCAGCTGGAGAAGCTGGAAAAAGATGTGAAAGAAGCTCCTTCTTCACAGCAAAAATCTGTTTATCAAAATCAGAATCCTGATATAAGCGTGACTGGCACTTTCCGTTATATGGGAACTGACGATAAAAAAGATATTCGCCGCAACTCATTAAAGCTGGATGGCAGTGAATTGAACTTCTCTAAAGCAGTCAGTCCTTATACCAGAGGCAATGTCACCATAGGTTTTTATGATGATGAAGCCCATGTAGAAGAAGCTTATGCCGATCTTGCTTATAGCCTTCCGTGGAACCTGAATTTGAGGGTGGGGAGGTTTTTGGTCAACACTGGTTATATTAACTCGATACATTCTCATGACTGGCCATTTGCAGTTATGCCTTTTCCAAATGAATATTTTTACGGCGGCGGCCACGGCTACGGCGATGACGGTATAATGATCAGCAAGCATTTAGATATTGATGATCAGACCTATGGACAAATTTCTGTCAACGCTTTGAACGGCAATAACACATTGATGTTCAACAACGGACAAACCAAGGTTTTTGGCGGGAGAGTATTATTTAATCGCTATTTCAATGATTTTGATGATGATATCCAGATTGGTTTGAATTATAACCAAGGCGCCCATGACGCCAAGGGCGATCTCAGAGCTGATATATATGGGGTTGATGCCATGTATCGACATAGAATCAATCAGTTCGATAAAATTACCTTGCTGGGTGAATACATTAAGAGCAGCCGTGAGCAGCTTGCACCTTCAAATCTTGATGCCTACGGATACTATGTGGCGGGAATTTATAAATTTAAACGAACTTATAATTGGCACATAGGTCTTGAATACGACTATTCAGAAAAACCAGCAAATAATACTGATGCTACTAGAGCCAAATCAATTTTCGCTGGTTGGTGGTTTACTGAAAATGACAGACTCCAGTTGCAATTCAGAAAACTTGAAGATCCCTTTAAGGGGAGAGACAGCAATGAAATTTGGCTGCAATTTATCTGGGGAATGGGACCTCATAAGCCCCACTTGGCAAACTTCTAAGGAGTAAAACCATGAAAAATAATCATTTCGCAAAAATATTGAGCATTGTTTTGATAATTTTTTCCACAATATATATTGCGGGCTGCGAAGCCAGAACTGACTTTTCTGCCTACAGAGACGGAACACATACTGGCGGTGCAGAACATTCCCATTCGCATGGTGATGGACATAGTCATGAGCATGAGCATGAGCACGACCATGAGCATGAACATGAGAATGAACACGAGCATGAACACGAGCATGAACATGAGCATGAGCATGAGCATGAACATGCTGACTGAATCGATCAATAAATGGAGAAAATTATGAAAAGCAATAAAAGCCTTTTAATATTTATATTTTTGTTCTCATTCTTAATCATTTCTAATTCAGCCTTTGCGAAAGTAAATGTAGTAACTACTCTTCCTGACTTAAGCGCTTTGGTAAAAGAAGTAGGAAAAGATCTTGTGAATACTTTCGCTCTTGGCAGACCTCACGAAGACCCTCACCATATAGAACCTCGTCCTACTTTTATCAGAAGGCTTGCCAAAGCAGATCTTGTTTTCCTCATAGGAATGGATCTTGAAATATGGCTTACTCCTCTGATAGAGAGTTCACAAAACTTACGAATACAGAAGGGTAGGAGCGGTTATGTAGATTGTTCGAATGTAATTCCTGTAAAAGAAGTTCCTACAACCAGAGTAGATCCCTCGCAAGGAGACGTTCATCCTTACGGCAACCCTCACTATTGGGTTTCTCCAGTAAATGCTTTGCTGATTGTGGACTTGATAGCTGAAAAACTAAGTATGGCAGACACTGAAAACGCTTCTGTTTATCAAAAAAATGCTGAAGAATACAAGGCGTTTTTACGCGCTAAAATGGCAGAGTGGAAAGGTAAGCTGGCGGGTTTGCAACAGCGCAAAATAGTCTGTTTGCACAGTTCTTGGATTTATTTTACTGATTTTGCAGGGCTTGATATTGTCGGCTATGTTGAGTCTAGACCTGGGATACCTCCCACAGCAAGAGAAATAAGCCAGACTGTTAACCTTATGCAAAACGAAGGTGCTAAAACGATAGTCTGTGAAACCTATCATAATAAAAAGTTTCCGAACATGATAGCACAAAAAATAGGCGGAAAAGTCTTGGTTTTGCCTGCTTCAACTGGTGCTGTCAAGGGTACTGAAAGGTATCATGAGTTCATAGAATACTTGGTAAATAAATTGCTGAGCGAGCTGGAATAAAATGAAGAGATCTTTTATTTCTTGTGAGAATTTAACGGTAGGCTATCTTGGAAATCCCCTAATAAAAGAAATAAATTGTCAGATAAACTTTAATGACAACATAGGTCTTATCGGGGCAAACGGTTCTGGTAAAACTACTTTTCTAAAAACTCTCTTAGGATTGCTTAGGCCTTTATCAGGCTCAGTTGAACTTTCCAAGGAATGCACTGTTTCTTATATGTCACAAATGAGTGAAATAGAAGATCTCATGCCATTTTCTGTCTATGAAATAGTAGAAATGGGGCTTTGTTCTAAAACAAAGCCCTGGCTTTCACCCTCCAGACTTTATAAGGCTGAGATTGAAGAAGCTTTGGAAAACACATCTATGGCAGAACATTCCAAAAAGCTTTTTTCTAAGTTATCAGGCGGGCAAAAACAAAGAGCTTTGCTTGCCCAGGCACTTGCACCATCCCCTGACGTTCTCTTGTTGGATGAGCCGACTAGAGGTCTTGATGTTAATCAAAGAGCTAACTTCATGCAGTTATTGGCAAAGTTGAAAAAAAAGCAGGGTTTAACTGTAATTTTAGTTTCCCATATATTTGAGGATTTTGAAGGAATGGATTTTGATATATATGCTATTCAAGGCCAAAGATTAACTCTTGCAAAAAAACTTTCAAAAGATATCAACTCGCAGCTCCAAGATTTGATTGAGAGCCAAGAAAGGTCGGACTCTCATGAATGAATCATTCTTGACTCTCGCGAAGTTTTTTCATGTTTCTTTTTATGTAGTAATAGTTAACGCTCTTGCCTTATCCATTTCAGGGCTTTTTTTGTATCAACGCCGTTCCTTGTTTATGGGAGCAGCATTGCCGCAAATAGCAGGTTTTGCTCTGATCTTTGTCTCTATTTTTACTGAAAGTGCTTTAGCAGGTTTTTTGGCCGTAATAGCTTTATGCGTTTATGTGCTTTCTTGGCAATCCTCAAAGACTCGTTTTAAAATAGAAAAAGACGCTTTTATCGGAGTCGCTTTTGTGACTTCTATGGCTGGAAGCTTGCTTATAATGGCTATGAGCAATACAGAAACTCACGGTTACGACATGCTTTTTAAAGGCGGAATTTTAGCTGCTATGCCGAATGATTTCTGGCGTTCCGCTCTAATTTGTATTCCCGCATTTATTTGCTTAATAGTATTCAGAAAACGTCTTCTCGCCATAAATATGATGCCCATACAAGCTGAACTTTCAGGCATAAACAAAGGACGTATATTTGAATATATTCAGTTTATAGCTATTTCTGCTGTAATAGCTGTCAGTTTGGAAAACTTAGGAGTAATGGGAACTTTTGCGTTTCTACTGTTTCCAATGATAACAGGATTGACTTTTGCCAAAAGCGCAGCTTCTCTTTTTCTTATTTTGCCAATAGTCGGCATAGTTGCAGGTATATCAGGTCTCAGCATTTCCATTAAGTTTGATTTGCCAGCTGGTCCTTCGATAATAGCCGCACTATTTGTTATTTGGTTGGCATCTGGATTTCTTAGTTTTTTTGCCATTTATAAAAAAAGGTAAAAAAAAGACCAGGCTTTCAAATACCCGGTCTGAAAAATAAGGAGGCAAACAAATCCAAAATATACTTCGTTCATATCGAATGTTTTTTTAACGGAAAACAAAAAATACTTTTATTTTATTCAGACTTATCCCTTTTGCGCTAGAATAACCCATTAGAAATCTTTATATTAGCTGAAAGGAATAAAATATGACGAATGAAGCTCTGATAAGGACACTCAAAGAACTTAAAAAAAGAGCCCTTTTAATAATACCGACTGACCCTTCTGAGATTGAACTTAAGAAAACAGACACAAAGTTCGGAGGTGCTCCATACGCGGAAACGGGAGATAAGTGTCCAGTCTGTGCAGCTTGTGGCGAAAAACTCACTTTTGTTTTTCAATTCAGAGATAATTACGACATGGATCTTAAGCCCTCAGGACCTTTGCATGTCTTTTATTATTGCTTTGGATGCATGCCTATAGAGACAGCGGATGAAGGGCAGTGGCTTGTAAAAACCTATAAAAATCCTGAATCTGCTAAATTTGTTGAAACTTCTCCTAATGAAACTATGGAAATTGTTCCATCAGGAGTGACTTTAAAAAGAGACTTTGTTGTGCCCGCATTCGATTTTATGTGTGAACTTAATTCTGAAGTCTATGATCTTTGCGCCGAACTCTCTCCCGATGATCCTCATACTGCATATGAAGAAGCGGCAAAAGCAGCTGGAGCTATAGCTCCTGTTTGCAGTTCAATGGGAGGCTATCAAGCGGTTGTACAAGCTTTAGCAGCTCAAGATTGCCCGCATTGCTCAAAAGACATGGACTTTTTTGTTCAGATTCAATCAGAAGAAGATATCAATCTTATGTGGGGAGATTTAGGAGTTCTTTACTTGTTTAAATGTCATGCAGATGGCAGTTTTGGCATGGAGATGCAGTGCTACTGAAAACAGGGAGGTGGGGCGTAGGGGGTTGGGGGTAGCGAGGACCGCCACGCACCACTCGCCACTGCGCGGTTGCTGTATCAAATAAGCATAAAGAGGCTGTTGACTTGCTTGCCATTAAATAGGCAACTTTTAGTGAAAAAGCAGCACTAGTAGACTGTTGCAGCTAAAAGTTCGTTATCGGGTACATTTATTTATATCCACAGATGGACACAGATTCACACAGATGAGGGCAAAATTGGGCAAAAA
>JGI24710J26742_10001506_pt1 | contig 21405 bp, 14 predicted proteins | sample BioPla2DNA2_FD_26742 | JGI IMG/M metagenome (IMG submission 26742) | reverse complement strand
CAAAATAAATAAAGAAATTGATTTTTAAACAGCAAATGTGGTGCTAGACCGCATTTTTAAGCACTTCTTTCGTTAAGATCGAACTGCAAAACTAGAGTAAAAATTGAGACTTTTTAGCAAAAATACCTATTTCGGAGCAATGTAAAAAAATCGAAAAAATAATGTAAATCTTTGGATTTTTTGTACTCAAAAGTATTGATAACTACGGTGCATAAGGTATAATTTAAGTTCTCCATGGGGGTGATTCTGGTTTCGACTGGTTGCACCTAGTCCTAGGAGCATGTCGAGTAGCGAATCCTCGTTAAACAGTCGTATAAATATAGTCGCAAACGACGAAACCTACGCTTTAGCAGCTTAATAACCTGCTCGAAGCCCTCGGCTCTAAGCCTTTCTAGTGACGCTTAGTTAGTCCGGGGTCGGTTCTTCACTAGATCGTGTGGAAGCCCCGTCTGAGGCGGAAGCATTAAATGAATTTTCAGACTGGGTGCTTTGTGGCGTGGCGGTCCGCAGCGGGCATCGAGATNAATGATTGCCTAAACATGTAGCGCCGAAGATGAAGTCAATTGGGACGCGAGTTCGAGTCTCGCCACCTCCACCATGAATGTAAGGTTTATTCTTGTAACCTAATGAATTCTCAGTATTTATTCTGATTCATGGCTTAATTACCTGTGTACGTTACGTACACATCTGTATTCGTAAATCTCATTCATATCGCGACTTTGTGCAGTCATCTTATTTAGTTTTCTAAAGTATTAGTAAATAAAAATCTAAATTGTGTGTGTGCGGTTTTAAATCTGCAATTTCAGAAAATATATAATCAGATCAGTATGGTTATATAAAAATAACAAGGCCACAGGAAAGTTGTTAGTCACAAACATAATGGCGTAAAGATGATTTTTCGTAAAAAACACAAGTACAGACCTAAGACAAAAAACGAATTAAGAAAGTTAATCTTAAATGAGGAAATCGAGTTAAACGAGATTGATACATCCTGTATAACCGATATGAGTCATTTGTTTGAACCTGTTCTTGAGACAGGTGCTCAGGCAAGATTCTTCTTTAACGGTATTGAAACCTGGGATGTCTCAAATGTACGGGATATGTCATACATGTTCTGTTTTGCCAGAAATTTCAATGAGGATCTAAGCGCATGGAATGTCTCAAAGGTAGAGTCCATGCGAGGCATGTTCCAGTTTGCCTCATCCTTTAATAAGGATATCTCCTCATGGAATGTATCGACTGTAAAAAACATGTCATCCATGTTTTATGATGCGGCAGCTTTTTCACAGAATCTTGATAAATGGGATATAAAAAACGTACGGACCATGCGTTTTATGTTCATGTATGCCCGTTATTTTAATCATGAGCCTAAATGGGATCTTAAAGATGTAGAAGATACAGTAGGTATGTACTATGGAACACCTATTGTCTATGTCGATCCTGATGTTGCCTGTGGTGTCGATCCTGAAATTGAAAGACTTGCAGCTCAGGAGGGCTTAAAGACACAACTTGAACTTTCAAGCTATAACGATGGTATTGCCAATTATGCTAAAGACATGATTAGCAAAATCAATAAGTTTACAGACAAGCTTGATACGAGTGCGGCACAGGAGAGTGAATTAGAAGATGACACTGATGAAAAATCAGTTGATGAGAAGATTAAATCATCTGATGAGGATTTATGTCTTGCAGACGATCCTGCAGCAGTTGAGCGTGAGGCTCAACTTCAGAAACTACAGTATCATTTATCTCAGGGACTTATTTCAACAGAGGAATTCAATCTTTTAAAAGATAATCTTAAAAATAAAATCTGTTAAACAATCCTAAAAAGAGGCCATATCAGTTGTCTGATACGGCCTATACCACATAGATAAGAGTACTAGTGTCTCTTCTTTGTTCTCACTTTTAACATCAGATTTTGCCTCAGTCTTAGTTTCTGTTTTTACGGCGGCATCAGAATTGCTGTTAACAAAACCTTCTGCAACTACAACCTCATCTAAAATTTTAACTGCGTTTGCTGCTCTTACATAACCTATAAAAGGAACGCTAGCCGTGATGACGTTTACTAAATCTGAATATTCATTGCCTACAACATAGTTTGCTCTGACATGAGACTGTTGCTGTTCTTTGCAGTTATCCATAGAACATAAAACTGCAAAAGCTGATAACTCACGTAATCTTAAAGAAAGGTGTTTGCGTGAGTGGAAATCACCATAGCAGTTAACCTAGATAAGAGCATTTAATTTTTCATTTGATAAGCTGTGTGTAAGTGATCCAAATAAGGTTGCCTGAATTTCATGGCCTATGCTCTGACGGTTATCATCTTCAGTCTTTTCCTTTTTAGAGAATTTTGGAACCTTGATTTCGTTTTTACCTAAGTATTTAGATAATTTCTTTACAAAGAGTAGCTTTTAGATAATCCTACAAAAGGCTGTGACTGATAAACAATCTCGCAAAGCTCAAGTACCTCTAAAACCTTATCCTTTAGAACCTGGACGATAACTTTTTTGAAAAGGTCAAGACCGTTGCTGCCAATGCATGCTGATACAACAGCTAAGGCATAATCCTTTTCATTTAAGGTTGATGATGTAACTGAATCATTAGATATAAGATTCTCAACGATAGATACGAAATCCTCGTCTGAGCTTATAAGACTCTTAAGATAATGTGGCTGTAAATAATTTGTTTTCATATTCATACCTATAAATATTGTTTATTGATTAGATAGTATTAAAAGCATGTAAAAGTTAATGACTTATCCTACTAAATTTGTGTAAAAGTATGAATGAAAGCTGACNATGGTATAAGAATAAAAATAAGACATAAAATATTGTAGAATAGGAAAAAATATCTGTAAGGCTTAAATATAAATGAAATCTTTTCTTTACACAAAATCAGTCTGCACTGCATATCTTCTTTTTATGAGNGCACTTTTGTGCTCATGTGGAAAATCAGAACTTGATTTGAACAGGGCAGCATGTCTTANAGGTGATGCTAAAGCCTGTGTAAAAGTAACAAATATTTATAAAGACGGCATTGACAGCAAGGGTAACAAGATTGAGCCTGATATTACACTTGCAAGAAAATACCTTGTAAAAGCCTGTGACAATCATGATGCTGCAATCTGCAACAGCATTGGTGAAGAGTTTTCAAATCAAAACTATGCTGATGCTGATCTGGTAGTAGCAAGTGAGTTCTTTGAAAAGGGCTGTAAATTAGGTAACTATGAAGCCTGTACAAATCTTGGTGTACTTTTAGTAAGCGGACACGATATAAGACAGGATTTTTCCTATTCAAAAGAGCTCTTTGATAAAGCATGTAATGGCTCTTACGCTAGAGGCTGCACCTTACTTGGCATGCAGTATGAGAATGGCTCTGGTGTTAAGAGAGATACAAAGACTGCACGAACACTCTATGAAAAAGCATGTACTGACAACGATGCTCAGGGCTGTGCTAACCTTGCACTTATGTATCTTCAGGGCAGTAAATACAATGAGAATGCTAAAAAAGCCTTTGATCTTTTCACAAAAGGCTGCTCAATGTTTCATGCACAGTCATGCAACAATTTAGGCAACATGTACATAAAATCAGTTGGCACTAATTACGATGCAGAGCGTGCCTTCAAGTCATTTGATAAAGCCTGTGCCTTATCAGACACAAACGGCTGTGCAAATTTAGGTTTACTCTATTTAAAGGGCAGTGGTACTGCGCAGGATTATAAAAAGGCAAGGAAATACCTGTTAGCTGGATGCAGAGCTAACAATCCTTTAGCCTGCCTTAATATGTACTATATGTACAATGAAGGCCTTGGAATGGCACGAAATGAAACTGAGGCCATAAAATCACTTGAAAAGAGCTGTGCATTGAACAGTGCCGAAGGCTGTTCATTACTTGGTATGCACAATTTTGAAAGTGATGATATTCAAAAGAAAAAAGAAGCTTTCAGGCTCTTTGATAAAAGCTGCAGATTAGGTTATGTAAAAGGCTGTACTAATCTTGGTGTACTGTATCAGAACGGTCAGGGAGTAGAGCAGGACTATACAAAGGCATTGCAGATATACGAGCGTACTTGTAACAGCAATGATCCGCTTGCCTGCGCAAATCTTGGAATTATGTACACCTATGCTCAGGGAGTAAAACAGGATCTTCATAAGGCAAAAGAACTCTTCTATAAGTCCTGTAAGGGTAACAGCTCTTTAGGATGCACACTTTTAGGCTATGTGTACAAAGACGGCATGGGGATTAATATTAATCTTACAGAAGCCATAAGATATTTTAAAAAAGCCTGCTCATTAAATAATCCTGAAGGCTGTAGAATGGCTGAAGAGTTAAATAAAAATATCAATAAATCAAATAATAAATAGATTGTCTTTCTATCTTATAAAATCATCTCTTTGTAATTCTTATATTACAAAATTAAACTTTTTTATTACACAGAATTAACCTGTGTTTTAAATTTTTCAAAAAAAAATTAAATAAAATTCTGTGCTTTTCAATATTACTACCTCATAAAAGAACATTTTCATAAATAACAATATGTTAGCTTGTGATGATTTTCAATAAAACGTGTCAAACCGTGCTTTTTATAAAACCGTTTACGGTGACGGTTTTTACTGACATGTTACAAAAAGTATTGTCTACAATTGATGCTTAATAAAATATAAAATCCTTTAAAAACAAAGGGTATAATAAAAATTTGATCGAGGTTGTAATTTGTATACAAAATAACTTTAATTTAGTGCAATTTAAAAACTAAAGAATTATTATTTAAAATGTGCTCGTGCACAAAAATATAATCAAACATGAGGTTTAATACTATGAAGATGAAGACAACTTTGACTACTCTATGCTGTGCTGTATTAGCTTGTACTGCTTTTGCTACAACTGCAAACGCAGCAAAAATTGGTGTTTCAATGCCAACACAGTCATTACAGCGTTGGAATCAGGATGGACGTAACCTAGAGAAGCAGTTACAGCAGGCAGGTCATAGCGTTGAGCTTTACTACGCAGGTGATAATGATATCCCTACTCAGGTTAGCCAGATTGAGAATTTAATTTCTGCAAACTGTGACGTATTAGTTGTAGCTCCTATTGATGGTGGCTCTTTAACTCAGGCTCTTCAGGGCGCAAAGGACAAGGGTATTCCAGTTGTTTCATATGATCGTCTAATCATGAATTCAGACGCAATTTCATATTATGCAACCTTCGATAACTACAAGGTAGGTCAGATTCAGGGTAACTACCTAGTTGACGCATTAAAGTTAAAAGNTGCAGGCACAGAGCCTAAGAACATCGAATTATTCACAGGTTCAATCGACGATAACAACGTTAACTTCTTCTTCGGCGGTGCAATAGATGTATTAAAGCCATACATTGACAGCGGCAAACTAGTTGTTAAGTCAGGCCAGGTAAAGAAAGAGCAGGTTGCTACTCTAAACTGGTCAACAGAAGAAGCTCAAAAGCGTATGGAAAACCTAATCTCATCAGCAGGTTATGGTCCAGATGGCACCCGTCTTGATGCAGTTTACTCATCAAACGACTCTGTTGCTAACGGTATTACCAACGCTCTAGTATCAGCAGGTTACACCGCAGAAAACTTCCCAATCGTAACCGGTCAGGACTGCGATAAGCCATCAGTTAAGAACATGAAGCGTGGCCTACAGACCATGTCAATCTTCAAGGATACACGTGTACTAGCTGATAAGGTTGTTGAAATGGTTAACGCAATCGTTAATAAGACTGAAGTTCCAGTTAACGATACTAAGACCTACAACAATGGTACTGGTGTAATCCCATCATTCTTATGTACTCCAATCGTTGTAACAAAGGACAATTTAAAAGAAGCATTAGTTGATTCTGGCTACTACAAAGAGAAAGAAATCAAGTAATTACTAATTTTAAACTACTTTGATATCAGGCCGGTTTTCCGGCCTGATTGTGGAGATAAGAGCAAAGATGACAGATCAGAAAATCTTGCTTAAGATGAAAAATATCACCAAGCGTTTTGGAAAGGTAACAGCCTTAAAAGACGTGAATCTAGAGGTGAAAGTAGGTGAGGTACACGCATTAGTTGGCGAAAACGGTGCAGGTAAATCAACTCTAATGAACGTCTTGAGCGGAATCTATCCTTACGGATCATATGAAGGCGACATTATTTTTGATGAAGAAATCTGTAAATTCAATCAAATTCATGACTCCGAAGATAAGGGTATCGTAATTATTCACCAAGAATTAGCATTAGTACCTTATTTATCAATTGCAGAAAATATGTTCCTAGGAAACGAACGTACAACTTCAATGTCAAAGGGCGTTGTAGATTGGCCTAGAACATTCCAGAGAGCAAAAGAACTGCTCGAACTAGTTGGTCTTGATGAAGATCCACACACCTTAATTAAAGATATCGGTGTTGGTAAGCAGCAGCTAGTTGAAATTGCCAAGGCAATTTCAAAGAATTGTAGATTGTTGATTCTAGACGAGCCTACAGCATCTTTAAACGAAAGTGATTCCCAGAAGTTATTAGACTTACTTGCAAAATTCAGAGATGAGGGCTTGACCTCAATTATCATTTCTCACAAGTTAAATGAGATCTCCTACATTGCAAATTCAATCACTGTAGTACGTGATGGTTCAACAATTGAAACCTTAGATAATTCTGATCACAACGTATCTGAAGACAGAATTATTGCCGGTATGGTTGGTCGTGCACTAACCGATCGTTTCCCAAAGAGAAAGCCAGAGCACAAGATTTCAGATGAAATTCTGCTTGAGGTTAACAACTGGAACGTATCACATCCACTAAATCCAGCCCGCAAGGTTAATGACAACGTATCTATCAAGATCCACCGTGGTGAGGTAGTAGGTTTTGCAGGTTTAATGGGTGCAGGTCGTACCGAGTTTGCAAAGAGCCTGTTTGGTCATTCATATGGTGTGAACATCCGTGGTGAGGTAAAGATCAACGGACAGGTAGTTCACCTGAACAATGTTCAGGGTGCTATTAAGGCTGGCCTTGCATATGTAACTGAAGATCGTAAAGGCGACGGTCTGGTTTTAGAGAATCCAATCTCTACAAACATGACCCTAGCAAATCTTGAGGGGGTTTCATCCAAACAGATTATCGATAAGGATCTTGAGATTAAGACNGCAAAGGANCTAAAGCAGGATCTGAACGTTAAGTGCGCATCAGTGCTGCAGAATGTTNGTAATTTATCAGGTGGTAACCAGCAGAAGGTATTGCTTGCAAAATGGATTTTTGCACATCCTGATGTGTTAATTCTTGATGAACCAACCCGCGGTATTGACGTTGGTGCTAAATACGAAATCTACTGTCTGATTAACAAGCTTGTAGAAGCTGGTAAGGCAGTGTTAATGATTTCATCAGAATTACCTGAGGTTTTAGGTATGTCTGATCGTATTTACGTGATGAATGAAGGCAAGATTGTAGCAGAAATGCCAAGAGCTGAAGCATCACAAGAGAGCATCATGGGGGCAATTTTACGCACCTCCGGCAAGAAAAAGACTTTGGAGCAATAATTTATGTACATTTTAAACATGCTAAAGCGCAATTCATTACTGATTGCATTAGTACTTGTCACAATCCTCTTTGAGGTAGCAATCCGTGCAACAGGACATGGTTCACTATTCTCACCATCAAACTTTACTAACATTATCTATCAGAACAGCTATGTTATTATCTTAGCTGTAGGTATGTTATTCCTGATCATCGGTTGCGGTAACATCGATTTGTCAGTTGGTTCTATCGTTGCATTGGTAGGCGCTGTAGCAGGTGTTATCATGGTAAACAATGAAGGCAACATCTACATGGCAATGGCTGTATGTCTGCTATTAGGTATGTTAATCGGTGCATGGCACGGTTTCTGGATTGCTTATATCAGAATTCCATCATTCATCGTAACTCTAGCAGGTATGTTACTGTTCCGTGGTTTAGCTCTGATTGTTCTAGATGGCGTTACCATTAACCCATTCCCATCAGAGTACTTAAAGATCTTCTCCTCATTCTTCCCTGCAGCACGTGCTGAGGCATATGAGACAACCATCGTTGTAACCATCGTAATCGTTGCTCTATACCTACTAGGCATTATCTTCAGCCGCTTAAGCAAGTTAAAGAAGGGCTATGAAGTTGAGCCAATGTACGGCTTCCTATTCAAGCATTTAATCATCATTGCAGCTTTAATCGGTTCAAGCTTACTACTAGCNAACAACAAGGGTATTCCACTAATCCTTATCCTGATTGCAGCAGTAGTTCTATTCTACGCATTTATTGCAAACAAGACTGTTATCGGCCGTCGTATCTACGCTTTAGGTGGTAACGAGAAGGCAGCTAAGCTATCAGGTGTTAACACCAGCCGTCTACTATTCCTATCATATGTAAACATGGGNTTATTAGCAGCNGTTGCAGCTTTAGTTTGCGTAGCTCGTTTCAACTCAGCATCTCCAATGGCAGGTACAGGTTATGAGCTTGATGCTATCGGTTCTTGCTTCATCGGTGGTGCTTCAGCATACGGTGGTGTTGGTACTGTAGGTGGTGCTGTTATCGGTGCTATCTTTATGGGTGTACTAAACAACGGTATGTCAATCTTAGGTATCGATGCTAACTGGCAGAAGGCTGTAAAAGGTCTAGTTCTTCTAGCAGCAGTAGTTATCGATGTTATGTCTAAGAAAAGAGTAACAAACTAATAACTGATAATGGGGGCTAAACCTTAGGGTGTTAGCCCCTTTATTATGTCTATAAAACAATATTTTTTATAAAACAAACAATTATTATTAAGCCGACTTTTAACACAATCTTTTAATACAAACAATTTGGGGAAACATATGCGTTACTTATTAGGTGTCGATTTAGGTACTTCAGGCACCAAGACAGTATTATTCGATGAAAACGGCAATACCTTATCATTAAAGACAATTGAATATCCTTTATTACAACCTAAAAACGGCTGGGCAGAACAGGATCCTAAGTTCTGGTACGATGCAACAATCGAGTCAATTAAGTCAGTACTTCAAGAGAGCAAAGTAAATAAGGACGACGTGGTTGCATTATCAATTGCAGGTCAGATGCATGGCCTTGTAATGCTAGATAAAGACGGAAAGGTTTTAAGAAATTCTATTTTATGGTGCGATGCCAGAACACAAAAGCAGTGTGATGAAATCACTACACTAGTTGGCAAGCAGCGTCTGATTGAAATCAACGCAAATCCAGCACTTACAGGTTTTACAGCTCCAAAGATTCTATGGGTTCGTGAAAATGAGCCAGAGCTTTATGCAAAGTGCGAAACCATTTTATTACCAAAAGATTACGTTCGTTACATGTTAACAGGCGTAAAGGCAATGGAAATCTCTGATGCATCAGGTACAAACCTACTTGATATCACCAACCGTGTATGGTCAGATGAGATTTTAGAAAAACTATCTATTGATAAGAAATTACTGCCACCAATTATTGAGTCATGCGCAGTAGCAGGCCACATCACCAAAGAGATTGCAGCTTTAACAGGATTAAANGAGGGCACAATCGTAGCAGGTGGCGCAGGTGATAATGCAGCTGCAGCATTAGGTACCGGNGTATGTAAAGAGGGCGATGCCTTTGTAACATTAGGTACATCAGGTGTAATTTTTGCACACACCAACAAACCATCAATTGACCCACTAGGTCGAGTACACACATTCTGTGCTGCAGTAAAAGACTCATGGACAGCTATGTCATGTACATTAGCTGCAGGTCTTTCACTTCGCTGGATGAGAGACGAGCTTTACTCACTTGAAAAGGTTGAAGAGGATAAAAAGGGCAATGACGTTTACAATCTAATGACAGCAAATGCTGATAAGATTTCTGTAGGCGCTGAGGGCTTAATCTATTTACCATATCTTATGGGCGAGAGATCACCTGTATTAGATCCAAACGCACGTGGTGTATTCTTTGGTTTAAGTGCACTTCACACCAAATCACATATGACAAGAGCAGTACTTGAGGGTATTACATTATCACAGCGTCATAACCTTGAAGTATTACATCAGATGGATATCAATCCTGTAACCCTAACTGCATGTGGTGGTGGTGCCCGTTCACCATTCTGGCGTCAGTTGTTATCAGATGTATTAAAGTGCAAGATCATAACCACAACATCAAAAGAAGGCCCTGCACTTGGTGCAGCAATTCTTGCTGGTGTTGCTGCAGGTATCTTCTCATCTGTTGAAGAGGGCTGTTCAAAGCTTGTTAAGGCATCAGAGAACAAATCAGAGCCAAACAAGGTTAATGCTGACAAGTACGATGATATCTACAAGCTCTACTCATTCTTATATCCAACCATGCGTCCTGCTTTTGCAAAGCTTGCTACATTACGTGACAGACTAGACGGCACTTCAACTTTAAAATACAAGGGAGTAGACGATGTTGAGTTTGAGCGCTACGGTAAGGTAATTGATGATATTCCAACAGATAAGATTGTATCTTTACTTGAGAAGACACCACTTACTGATGGTACAGACTATGTTGCATCATCAGAGATTTTAGAGACTAAAGATCTAGTTGATGTCTTTGAAAATCAGGTATTTGGCGGACTTCCAATCCAGGTAGGTTTCTGCAATGGTCACAACAAGGCATTGAATGCTCTTGAGTATCACAGAAATGCAGAGCTTAACGTAGCTGCAAATGATGCACTTTTAATGGTGGCTCCAATGACTGCAGTTCATGATGGAATCATTGATACAAATGATGTTGAAATCTTCCACATGAAGAAAGGTCAGGCTGTTCAATTCTATGAAACTACTTTACACTATGCTCCATGTGTGGCTGAAGGTGAAGATCACTTTAGAATGTGTGTGGTTCTGCCTCGCGGTACAAATACACAAAGACCTGAAGGTCTGCATCATGAGGGCGAGTTTGGATATCTTACCCATAACAACAAATGGTTATTTGCCCATAAGGACTCAAATGAGGCTAAGGCAAAGATTTCTAAGGGTCGACTGATTGGTGAAAATATAGTATTACCATAATAATAACAAAGGCTAGCTTTTGCTAGCCTTATTCTAATAAAGGTAGCGATTAGATTAACTTATCGCTGAGGATGAGCGAATGATTGTAACTGTAAAGACTTTAGCAAAGGCTGCAGGCGTATCTAGAGGCACTGTTGACAGAGTGCTTCACAACCGCGGATCGGTGCGAAAAGAGCTTGAATTAAAGATTAAGACCTTAGCTAAAGAATTAGGTTATGTTCCAAACAGAGCAGGAAGAGCTCTCTCGGGTATTAAAGAACGATACAAGATTGGTATTCTGCTTCCATGCATCGGCAATGCATTCTTTGAAGGCGTAATTGAAGGTATTGATAAGGCCATTGAAGAGTACAAAGAGCTTGGAGTAGAAGTAATTTTAAAGAAAGTACAAGGCTATGATGAGAAGGTTCACCTTGATGGGATTGATGAGCTAAGAAAACAAGGTTGTTCAGCCCTTTGCCTTGCAACTATGGATACAAAGGCTGTATCTGAAAAGATAAACGAGTGTGCATCACTTGGTATCAGGATAATCTTAGTAAACTCTGATGTCGAGAATACACAGAAGATCTGTTATGTAGGATCAGACTATCTAAAGGCAGGTAAAACCTGTGCAGGTTTATTATCTTTAATCTCACGCTTTGATGCTCATAATATTCTGGTGGTGACAGGTTCAGAGTACATGAAAGGTCACAGACAGAGAATTGAAGGCTTTAAAAAGGAGCTTGAGTCATTAAAGGTAAAATACAAAATCTGCGCTCAGATTGAGTCTAATGACTCTGATATCAAAGCTCAGATTGAAACTTCAAAATATCTAAACCCCCATAAGGAAATCAATTGCGTCTATGTAACAGGTGCAGGTGTTCAGGGGGTTGGTGCAGCCATAATTGCAACAGGTCGTGATGACATCATAGGCATAGCTTTTGATGATATCTACACCACAGTTGAAATGGTGAGGGCAGGTATTTTCAAGTTTGTAATCTGTCAGCAGCCAGAACGTCAGGGATACCATGCTGTAAAGCGTGCGTATCAGATTTTATCAGGAACTGTAAATGAGCAGTCCATGTCTGATTTTTACACTGACACCATCATCAAAATTGCCTCAAATGTAGGTAAATAATGAATACATTAAGCAGTTTTAAATATAAAACTGCTTAAACTCTCAATTCTTAACAATACTTAACTTTTTTTCAGTTCTTATCAATTCATTTAAAAAAGTATGTTAAAATTACACCGCTTTCAACTGAGTTTGTGATCGGTCTGAAAGTATTGTAATTTTTTCACAAAGGAGCATTTTAATATGTTAACAGTAGCTGACAAGGCAAAAATCGTAGCTGAATTTGGTCGTAACCCATCAGACACTGGTTATCCAGAGGTTCAAATTGCATTATTAACTGCAAGAATCACTGATCTACAACCTCACTTTGAGGCACACAAGAAGGATAACCACAGCCGTCGTGGTTTACTACGCCTAGTTGCTCAGCGTCGTAAGATGCTTGACTACTTAAAGTCTTCAGACGTAGCACGTTACACTGCTATTGTTAAGAAGTTAGGCCTCCGTCGCTAATTTTAGCGTCTGGCTAGGGCGGCTTTAGTGCCGCCCGAATTTTTTAAATCCCACGAAAAGAGGCAAGAGTAAGTGGGATGTTGTGGAGTTAATTTAATGAATTTAAAACCAATCGTACGCACCTTTAAATATGGTCGTCACACAATTACTTTAGAAACAGGTGCAATTGGTCGTCAGGCAGACTCAGCTGTCATGGCTTCTATGGATGACACAACAGTATTTGCAACTGTTGTATGTAACCGTAAAGAAGAAGTTGCAAGCCGTGATTTCTTCCCATTAACTGTAAATTATCAAGAGCGTTCTTATGCTGCTGGTAAAATTCCAGTAAGCTTCTTCAGAAGAGAAGGTCGTGCAACTGAGGGTGAAACCTTAATTTCAAGACTTATCGACAGACCTCTTCGTCCATTATTCCCAGAGGGATTCGTTAATGAGGTACAGGTAGTTGTTACCGTAATGTCAGCGAATCCTGAAATTCCAACTGACATCATTTCTATCATTGCAGCATCAGCAGCACTATCAACATCAGGTTTACCATGGAATGGTCCACTAGGTGCTGCTCGCGTTGGTTACATTGATGGTCAGTACGTATTAAATCCATTAACTTCAGAGACTAAGGTTTCAGATCTAGATTTAGTTGTATCAGGCTCTGAGAAGGCTGTAGTAATGGTAGAGTCAGAGGCAAACTGCCTACCTGAGTCTGTAATGCTAGGTGCTGTTATGTACGGTCACGAACAGCAGCAGGCTGTAATCAAGGAAATTGAAGAGTTTGCAAAGCAGGTTAACCATCCTGTATGGGACTGGGTAAAGCCAGCTGAAGATACAGCTCTAATNGATGCAGTTAAGGCACAGGCTGCTGATGCTGTAGGTGATGCTTTCCGTATCGTTGACAAGTTAGAGCGTCAGGATAAGTTAGCTCAAATCAAGAAGGATGTAACTCAGANCGTAAAGGCATCAAAAGAAGAGTGGGCTGAAAAAGACAATGATATTGCTAAGATCTTCTTCGAGCTTGAGCGTAACATCGTTCGTGAGAGAATTTTAGCAGGTGAGAACAGAATCGATGGTCGTACCCAACGCATGATCCGTCCTATCACCATTGCAACCGGTATTCTTCCACGTGTACACGGTTCAGCATTATTTACCCGTGGTGAGACTCAGTCAATCGGTACCTGTACTCTAGGTTCAGAGCGTGATGCTCAGACCTTTGAGGATATGTCAGGTGTTCGTACAGACAGATTCATTCTTCACTACAACTTCCCTCCATACTGTGTAGGTGAGATTGGTTTAATCGGCTCTCCAAAGCGTCGTGAAATCGGTCATGGCCGTTTAGCAAAGCGTGCTTTAAAGGCTGTTTTACCTACAATGGAACAGTTCCCATATTCAATTCGTGTAGTATCAGAAATCACTGAGTCAAACGGTTCATCATCAATGGCTTCAGTATGTTCTGGCTGCTTATCTTTATTAGATGCAGGCGTGCCTATCAAGGCTCCTGTAGCTGGTATTGCAATGGGTCTTGTAAAAGAAGACGACAGAGTTGCAATTTTAACCGATATCATGGGTGATGAAGATCACTTAGGTGATATGGACTTTAAGGTAGCTGGTACTAAAGATGGCGTAACTGCACTTCAGATGGATATCAAGACTGACGGTATCACCCGTGAGATCATGCAGAATGCTCTAACTGATGCACACGCTGCACGTATCCACCTATTGAACATCATGATCAAGGCAATCCCAGGTCCTCGTGAGAACCTTTCTCCATTTGCTCCACGTGTTGTAACCATCAAGGTTCCTGCAAACAAGGTTAAGGAAGTAATCGGTAAGGGTGGCTTCAACGTTCGTTCAATCCAGGCTGATACCAATTCACAGATTGATATCGAAGATGATGGTACCGTAAAGATTTCAGCATCTTCAGAGTTATCTGCACAGAATGCAATCAAGCGCATCAACGATTTATTAGTTGAAGTTGAAGTAGGCCAAGACTATGACGGTAAGGTTGTACGTATCACTGATTTCGGTGCGTTTGTAAACATTCTTCCAGGTCGTGACGGTTTAGTTCACATTTCACAGATCACTGAAGAGCGTGTTGAGAACGTAAACGACTACCTACGTGTAGGTGATAATGTTNGTGTTCGTGTATTAGATATCGATAACACCGGCAGAATACGTTTGTCAATCAAGGCTATTACCGATGAGGCAAAGGTAGCAGATCAATCTCAGGCTCCACTAGAAGAGACTGATGCTGTTGAAGAGACTCTAATTCCTAACCCTTACGATAACAGCCCACGTGATGAGCAGTAATTTAAAAATTTATTAAACTAATACAAAGGCTCGTAATAACTACGGGCCTTTTTAATGTAATCTTTATGACTAATCAGTTAAACGAAAATAGAGATCAGTTCTCTTCAAGACTTGGCTTCATTCTAATTGCAGCTGGCTGTTCTATCGGCCTTGGCAATATCTGGCGTTTTCCATATATCACAGGTCAGTACGGCGGTGCGCTGTTTGTGGGTATTTACGTTATATTCCTTTTAGCACTTGGAATTCCTTTAGTCACTATTGAGCTTGCTGTAGGCAGAGCTTCAAAAAAATCACTTGGCGCATCATTTGAGAGCTTAACGCCAAACACCAGATGGTATTTATGCAAATACTTTATGATCTTTGGTAATTACGTTCTGATGTCCTTTTACTCCATGGTAACAGGCTGGGTGATGTACTATACCTACAAGATCTTCAAAGGAGATTTTACTCATAGCCTTATAACTCAAAAAGAGGCAGGTGAGGCTTTTGGTGCGATGCTCTCTAATCCTACTGTGCAGATCATCTGTACTGTGCTTGTAACTGTAATTAGCTTTGCAATCTGTGCCTTTGGCTTTAAAAAAGGTGTTGAGGGTGTAACCAAGCCTTTAATGGTGATTTTATTCTTCCTGCTTATCTTTTTATCAGTAAGATCAGCTTTTCTGCCTGGCTTTGAAGAGGGCATGAAGTATTACCTGTATCCTGATTTTTCAAAGGTAAGTATGGGTAATCTGCATGAGCTTTTGTCAGCTGCCTGCGGACAGGCTTTCTTTACACTAGGTGTTGGCGTAGGTTCACTGCAGATCTTTGGCTCATACATGAATAAGAAAAAATCCATTGTCTATGAGTCAACAACCATTGCTATTTTAGATACCATTGTGGCAATTCTAGCAGGTATTATTATCTTCCCTGCATGTTTTAGCTATGGTGTAGAGCCAGGACAGGGCCCTGGTCTTGTATTTGTAACCTTAGTATCAGTATTCTCTAATATGGCAGGCGGCCAGATCTGGGGTGGTATTTTCTTTTTGTTCCTGTTACTTGCTGCTGGCACCACACTTATTGCTGTATTTGAAAACATCATCGGTATTAGTAAGGATATGTTTAAGGTGAGCCGTATAAAGGCTGTAGTTGTAAACTGCATCGTTATTCTGATTTTAGGTTTACCTGTAATTCTAGGCTTTAATGTCTGGTCTGATATTCATCCATTTGGCGGCGATAGTGTAATTCTCGATTTGTACGATTTTATTCTTTCACAGAATATTATTGAGATAGGCTCCATAATTTACGTTTTATATGCTTCATGGAAATTTGGATGGGGTTACAATAATTTTATTTCAGAGGTAAATCAGGGCACTGGCTTTAAATTAAGTAACAGTCTTCACTTATATTTTAAATTCCTGCTGCCACTCATTGTTGTTGCTCTTTTAATTCAGGGCTACATCTCCATTTTTACCAAATACTATTAGAGATAAGATATGGAAAATAAGGTAAGAGAAGTATTTAAAACCAGATTAGGCTTCCTTTTGATTGCAGCCGGATGCGCCGTTGGCATTGGTAATGTCTGGCGTTTTCCTTTTATTGTAGGTCAGTATGGCGGTGCATATTTTGTACTGATTTATTTATTCTTTTTAATTACATTAGGCATTCCTCTTTTAACAGTAGAGCTTGCAATTGGCCGTGCCTCAAGAAGCTCAATGGCATACTGCTATGAGAATTTAGAGTCAAAGGGCAGTAAATGGCATTTAAATAAATGGTGGCAGTTTTCTGGCAACTATTTTCTAATGGCCTTTTACGTGGTTGTAGCAGGATGGATGCTTTACTACTTTTTAGCATTCACCTTTGGTGAAATCCCTGCAAACTACACAAGAGATCACGCTGCAGAGCAGTTTGAAGGTTTAATCTCATCTCCTATTACCATGCTTTTATGTGTAATCGCACTTGTTATTCTTGCCTTTGCGATTGTGGCATTCGGTGTGGTAAAAGGTGTTGAGCGCTACACCAAACCTTTAATGATCATTTTAATTGTTCTGCTTGCTTTTATGGCTGTAAGATCATCCACTCTAGATGGTTTTTCAGAGGGTATTTCCTTTTATCTAAAGCCAGATTACAGCAAGCTTGAAGGTNACTGGGGCGAGGCTATCTGGGCTGCNATGGGACAGGCTTTCTTTACCCTGTCAGTAGGCTTTGGTGCTATTGCNATCTTTGGAAGCTACATGTCTGAAAAGCATAAGATTTTAAATGAGGCTATCTTTATTGCCTTATTTGATACCATTATTGCAATTTTAGCAGGCTTTATTATCTTCCCTGCATGTTTTACTTATGGTGTAGAGCCAGATGCAGGTCCTAATCTATTATTCATGACCATGACAGTAGTATTCTCAAATATGGCCTTTGGCAATATCTGGGGAGCACTATTCTTTCTGTTCATGCTAATTGCAGCTTTATCTACCATGATTGCAGTGTTTGAAAGTACCATTGCAGGCTCTATGGAGCTTTTAAACATCTCAAGACTAAAGGCTGTTATCTGCAACTTTGTAATCATTATGGGATTGTGCCTGCTGCCACTGTTAGGATTTAACGTTCTAAGTGATGTACACATCCTCTCTGAAAACTCAGGTATTTTAGATTTCTTTGATTTTCTGGTATCTAACAATATCATGCCTATAGGCTCAATTGTGTTTGTACTGTTTGTATGCTCAAGAACTGGTATGCAATGGGATAAGTTCATTACACAGTGCAATATCGGCAAGGGCTTTAATATTTCCTCAAAATTCTATTATTACTATAAATATGTGCTGACAACTATAGTGATTGTTGTACTTGCAATCGGTTACTACAAGTTATTTGGTGATGCACTTTTAAATCTGTTTAAATAAGGAACAACATGGCAACACGTGAACTGTTTAAATCCAGACTTGGATTTATCCTGATTGCGGCAGGATGTGCTGTAGGTATTGGTAATGTATGGCGTTTCCCATATATTGTAGGACAGTATGGCGGTGCATACTTCGTACTGATGTATGTATTCTTTTTACTGGCCTTTGGNGTGCCATTAGTATCTGTTGAGCTGGCACTTGGTAGAGCATCCCGCGCATCAGTTGCAAAACTCTATGACAAATTAGAGCCTGCGGGTACTCACTGGCATTTAAACAAGTGGTGGCAGATTGCAGGTAACTACATCCTGATGTCATTCTATGGCATTATCACAGGATGGATGCTTTACTATTTCTTCCAGTTTGCTACAGGCTCAATTCCTGCACATCTTACAAAAGATGCTGCTACAGAGAACTTTGCAAATCTGCTTGCAAGCCCAACAGNGCTTTTCTGCTATATGNTTGCAGTAGTTGCCTTCTCATTTATGGTAGTGGTTTTAGGTGTNNAAAAGGGTGTTGANCGCTACACTAAACCACTTATGATCCTGCTTTTAGCTCTACTTGTATTCATGGCTATAAGATCATGCACCTTATCAGGTTTTAAAGAGGGCGTAGCCTTCTATTTAAAGCCTAATCTTGAGCATATAAAAGATAACTTTGGTGAGGCTGTATGGGCTGCAATGGGACAGGCTTTCTTTACCTTATCAACAGGTATGGGCGGTATTGCTATTTTTGGTAGCTACATGTCCGATAAGAACAGACTTTTAAATGAGTCTATGTTTATTGTACTTATTGATACCATGGTGGCAATCCTATCAGGCTTTGTTATCTTCCCGGCATGTTTTACCTATGGTATTGCGCCAGATGCAGGTCCAAACCTTTTATTCGTAGCTATGACCATGGTGTTCTCAAATATGCACTTTGGTGCCTTCTGGGGAGCGCTGTTCTTTATCTTTATGTTAATTGCCGCTGTATCAACTCTAATTGCCGTATTTGAGAACATCATTGCAGCAAATCTTGAGTTATTCAATGTCACAAGAAAGAAAGCTGTGATCATTAACTTTGTAGTAGTAATGATCCTTGCTATCTTCCCGGTACTTGGCTTTAACGTACTAGATAATGTTCATCTAATTGGATCAAATACAAGTATTACCGATTTCTGTGACTTCTTAATTTCAAATAACATTCTTCCTATAGGTTCAATTGTATTCGTACTCTTTGTAACCTCAAATAAAGGAATGACTTGGAAGAGATATGTTGAAGAGGCAAATAAGGGCGTTGGCTTCTTATTAAGCCCTAAATTATTCTTCTACTACAGATATGTACTAACCACAGTTATCGCAATTTTACTGATTGTGGGCTATTACACTGTATTTAACAGGTCTTAACTGTATAATAGAGCGCCATTGTCGTATAATTCAGGATATTATCTGAATGTGGTTAAAGGCGCTTTATAATGAATAAGAATCTTTTAAAAGCTGTTATGTTTACTGCTTTTTTATCTTTTAATGCAGTTAGTATCGATTGTGCTTACAGTGCAACAGGAACTCAATCATCTGCAACAAAAAAGCAGGGTAAAAAAGCTTCTGCATCTTCTAAAACATCAAAAAAGAGTGCTACCCGCAACACTAAAAAAACTGCTAAAAAACAAAGCAGCAGTAAATCATCTGCCCATTCAAAAAATAAGAAATCTGCAAAGGTAAGCAAAAAATCCCAGAAGACAAAGGCTCAAAAGCAAAAGAAGCCTCTGACTTCTCCTTCTACTGCAGTAAACATTGAGATGGAGAATCCTTTAATCCCTACAACACCTGCTTTAATCTCTCAGAGAAAGTATTTTGCTGATGCAAAAAAGGCCATAAGAAATGGTGATATGGCCACAGCGCTAAAAATAAGAGAGCAGCATTTAAAGAATTATCCTCTAAACATCTGGATTGACTACTGGTATCTGACATCTCCACTTGATACAAGCAAGTACCAGAAGGTAAAGGCTTTTATTGCAAGTGATGATCACAAAGAGTTAAGTCAGATCTTAAAAAACAAATACATTGAGTATTTTTCAAATAAATCACAATACCGTTATGTGCTGGATTTAATTAAAAACAAACCATATTCAGATGATTCAAAGCTCTCAAAGTCTGAGGAGAGTATGCAGTGTCGCTACTACGAGGCTCTATGGCAGCTTAACAAAGCTGATATGAGCGCAGCAACATTTGCGCAGAGAGTATACCTAAATCTTCGTCCATACTCACAGGGCTGCTCTGGTCTTATCTATTTATGGGGACAGAAAGGTTATCTAAAAGACAGCGTAGTACTTGAAAAGTTTGAGCATGCCTATATCAGCCGCTACTATGCCGACACCACAAGAAACCTTGCAAACAAGTTATCACAAAGTGCCTTTGCTGATCGCGTGGCACTGCAGATGAGTTTTTATGATGATCCAAGAAAAGTAGTTGAGGCCCTACAGCCAAATGACAATGAGGATGAGCATAAGGCAGCTGTCCTAGCTTTCAAGAGATTTGCAAATTTAACCCCAGCGGACGCTACCCCATACTTTAACGATTTTTGTGAAAAGTATAAGTTAAATGAAACCGAGAAGCTTGAGATCGTACAAATCATTGCCAAAGGCTTTTTATCAAGAAGCTCAACTAAAGAGCAGGTAGCATGGGTTGATAAAAATCTGCCAGCAGCACTATGGTCTGAGGAGATCAAGATCATGCGTATGAGAAGAGCAATCTGGTTTGCTCAGTGGCCTGTAGTATACAACCTGTACGATCACTTAAGCGAGTCTGATAAAAAAGAGATTAACTGGAAGTACTGGAAGGCACGCTCTGCTAAACATTTAGGCCATAAAAAAGAGTCTGAAATGCTTGGCTTAGAAGTAGCAAAAGACAGAAGCTTCTTTGGCTTTTTAGCAGCTCAAAAGCTTGGCAAGCGTCTTCCATTTAACCATGAGAAACTCTCATCAAAGGCAGTATGGCCTACAACTGTAGCTCATAACAAGGCTGCCATAAGATTCTTTGAGTTTAGAGCTTTAGCTGATGCCAATGCTTCAATTGAGTGGCGTGAGGTTGCAAAATACGGTACTAACGATGAGGCTATGCTTATGGCTGAGTGGGCATTATCATCAGGTAATCCAAGTATTGCAATTGCAGGTATTGCAGCAGGTAAGCGCTGGGATGCTCTAGATTACAGATTCCCTAAGCCATTTTTGGATTTCTATAAGAAATACTCAAATTCTACAAATGTGCCTTTATCATTTTTATATGGCATCTCAAGACAGGAGAGTATGTTAAATCCTAACATCAAATCACCTGTAGGTGCTGTAGGTTTAATGCAGCTGATGCCTGGTACAGCAAAGATGGTTTCAAGACAGAATAACTGGCCTTATAAGGGACCATCTGATCTTGTGATACCTGAGAATAATATTCGTTTAGGCTCAACATATTTAAGAAACATGCTCGACAGATTTGATAACAACAGAGTACTGGCAGCTGCTGCCTATAACGCAGGTCCTGGCAGAATTAACATCTGGAAGTCAAAGGATGGCGTATCACGTGATGCACCAATGTATATTGAGAATATTCCATTTACCGAGACCAGAAAGTATGTTCAGAGTGTGCTTTTATATGATGCAATTTATAAAAAGCTTCTGACAGGTAAGGAAGA
>JGI24710J26742_10001504_pt1 | contig 21428 bp, 21 predicted proteins | sample BioPla2DNA2_FD_26742 | JGI IMG/M metagenome (IMG submission 26742) | reverse complement strand
ACCGGCCTGTTCACCGGAGTTGGTGTATTCACCATCGTTGCGGAATCGGATGGCGAAGGTGCTACCAAATGGGGCAAGCTGAAATCCGGCTCTGGCTGGATTTCCTTAGATTACTGTACAATTTTATAATCATCTTTATCTGGCCCGAAGGCACTCTATCTGTGAGTCTCTTCGGGCCTTTTCTTTTTATCCGCTCATTTTTAAATTTCTTCTCCAGTGGGAAAGTGAAGGCATAGCTTTCAGACTGGAGGCCATTATGAATATAAACGAAAACAAGTCTGTACTTAAAACTACAGATATTGCATCTCTCTTAAAACTAAATCCCACACCTATTTCAGACATAGAATTGCAACGCGATTATGATTACTTCCGTGCACAGGAAGTCGCAAAATCAATGCTGGATTCTGGACTTATTTCCTTGTTGGAATTCAACAAATTAACACTTCTTAATCGGCAAACATTCTCCCCATTATATGTAGAGATTATGCCTGAAATCACTTGATAAATACAGCTTTTAGAGTGATGTATATACACTGACAAAGGAGGTGAACTATCATGAAGAAGATTACAAAAATCGATAGATTGCAGAACACGCCAAGAAATAACAAGCATCTTCGTGTCGCAGCTTATTGTCGTGTTTCTACCAATAATGATGCACAGCTCGAAAGCTTGGAAGCACAGAAAGCACACTACGAGAGATACATTTCTTCTCGTGATGATTGGCAGTTCGCCGGGTTGTATTTTGATGAAGGCATCACCGGCACAAAGAAAGATAAACGTCCAGAGCTTATGCGCCTGATGCAGGATTGTGCTTCAAAGAAGATAGATTTTGTCATCACTAAGTCTATTAGCCGATTCTCAAGAAATACAACGGACTGTTTGGAGCTTGTAAGAAAGCTTCAGGAGCTTGATATTCCAATCTACTTTGAAAAAGAGAATATCAACACAGGTTCTATGGAAAGCGAACTGTTCCTGACAATCCTTAGCTCAATGGCCGAAGGTGAATCCACTTCTATTTCTGAAAACAGCAAGTGGTCAATTAAGAAAAGATTCCAGAACGGAACCTTCAAACTTAGCTATGCACCTTACGGATATCGCTGGGACGGACGGACACTACGAATTCTTCCTGAACAGGCCGAGGTGGTAAAACGAATTTTCGCTGATGTTCTTTCCGGCAAGGGTACAGATGCTATAGCAAAGGCTCTTAACGATGAATGCGTACCAACCAAGCGAGGTGGCAAATGGACTTCAACAAGTGTAAGAGGCATTCTTTCTAACGAAAAATATACCGGCGATGTTATCTTCCAGAAAACCTATACGGATGATTCTTTTAACAGGCATACCAATAAGGGTGAGCTGGATATGTATTACATCGCAGACCACCATGAAGCCATTGTTAGCAAAGAAGATTTTGAAGCTGCCGGTATGGTGATTGCACAACGCGCAGCAGAAAAAGGTATTGAACATGGCAGTGAAAAATATCAACAGCGCTACGCATTTTCAGGGAAAATCATCTGCGGCGAATGTGGTGATAGCTTTAAAAGAAGAATTCACTCCAGCACCTATGAGAAATATGCAGCTTGGTGCTGCAACACTCATCTTGATGATAAATCAAAATGCTCCATGCTATTTCTAAGGGATGAAGACATAAAGGTAGCTTTTGTGACGGTTCTTAACAAACTAATCTACAGCCACAAGCTAGTCTTGAAACCTTATGCTGCCGCCCTTCAGAACAACTCCGGTGATGAAAATCTTATACGCATTCAGCATTTGGAACGCCTGCTGGAGCAGAATACTGAACAGCGTGAAACCTTAACAAGATTAATGGCTCAAGGTTATATCGACCAAGTTTTGTATAACAGTGAAACCAACGCTCTCCTTGCACAGGCCAATACCTATAGAGACGATATTGCTGTTATCAATTCTACGATGAGCGGAGACAGCTCTAGACTCTTTGAAGCAGAACGTCTACTTCACTTTGCAGAGCGTGGTTCAATGCTGGAGGAATACAGCGAAGATTATTTTGAAAGATTTGTAGACCACATTCATGTTTACTCCAGAAATGAAATTGGATTTGTCATGAAGTGTGGTCTTACCTTTAAGGAGATGATTTGATGGGACATACGCCACTTGGCTATCGTATCGAAAATGGTATAGCGGTTATTGATGAAGAAGCTGCTGCCCAAGTTCGACAGCTATACAAGAATTACCTTGGTGGACTTTCGCTTACGAATGCAGCCAAGAAAGCAGGAATCAACGTACTACACGCCGGTTCCAAGCGAATAATGCAGAATAAACACTATCTTGGTGATGACTTCTATCCGGCAATTATCGATANAGAGACCTTCATAGCTGCCGGANGAGAAATAAAACTCAGGTCAGCAAAACTTGGTCGTAACGATAAATTCAAAGAATCACCTGCGAAGAAGGCCCCTATACTCTTCCGCTTCGGTGATATTAAAGAGTATTACGACAATCCTATAAAACAGGCTGAGTACTTATACAGCCTTATAGAAAGCGAGGTTATATAATGGGAAATGTTATGGTCATTCCTGCCAAGCGACAAATCGGAAATACCGGACGCAAGCAGGATGCAAAGCCAAAGCTCCGAGTCGCGGCGTACTGTAGAGTTAGTACTGACAGCGATGAGCAGGCAACAAGTTATGACGCTCAGGTCGAACACTACACTGAATATATTAAAAAGAACCCTGAATGGGAATTTGCCGGAATATATGCTGATGATGGTATTTCCGGTACCAACACCAAAAACAGAGAAGAATTCAACCGCATGATTGAAGATTGCGAAGCCGGCACAATAGACATGATTATCACAAAATCTATCAGCCGATTTGCCAGAAACACTTTAGACTGCCTTAAATACATCAGACAGCTCAAAGAAAAGAACATCCCTGTATTCTTCGAAAAAGAGTCNATCAACACAATGGATGCCAAGGGTGAAGTACTTCTTACCATTATGGCTTCACTGGCCCAGCAGGAATCACAGTCATTAAGCCAGAACGTAAAGCTTGGACTCCAGTTCCGTTATCAGAACGGTCAGGTGCAGGTTAACCACAACCGCTTCCTCGGCTACACAAAAGATGAAGACGGAAATCTTGTGATTGACCCAGAACAGGCTGAAGTTGTAAAGAGAATCTACCGTGAATACCTTGAAGGCTCTAGTATGGATAAGATTGCTGCAGGCCTTGAGGCAGACGGCATTTTAACCGGAGCAGGTAAACCAAAATGGCACACCAGCACCATTAACAAGATTCTCCGTAATGAGAAATACATCGGTGATGCACTTCTGCAGAAGACCTACACCACCGATTTTCTTAACAAGACCAGAGTGAAAAACACCGGTATCGTCCCACAGTATTACGTGGAAGGCAACCACGAAGCCATCATTCCAAAAGAAATCTACATGCGTGTTCAAGAAGAACTGGTGCGCAGACGAGTTGTTAAGACTAGCGCCAACGGAAAGAAACGCAGCTACAGCTGCAACCACTGCTTCTCGCAGATAGTTATTTGCGGTGAATGCGGAGAAATGTTTAGAAGAATTCACTGGAACAACCGTGGCTGCAAATCCATCGTCTGGCGCTGCATCAGCAAGCTAGAACCTACTGGCCTTGAGTGCCATGCCAGAACAGTCAACGAGCTTGACCTGCAGGAAATCGTACTCACTGCCTTGAACGAGCTACTTGGAGATAAATCAAAATATCAGAAACAGCTACAGCAAAACATTGCATCAGTCATTAGGGCTTCTGCAGCCATCACCACGGATGGTATTGATGAGAAGCTTATGGAGCTTCAACAGGAGCTTGTGAAAAAGGCCAACAACAAAGAAGCCTACGATGAGATTGCCGACCAGATTTTTGCACTCAGAGAAAAGCGCCAGCAATCTTCAATGGACACCGTACAGCGCGATGAACAGCTACAACGAATCACAGACTTGCAAGATTTCATCAAAGTCCAGTCTTCCGACCTTACAGTGTTTGATGAAGCACTTGTAAAACGCTGGCTTAAGCAAATCACCATATGGGATGACCATTGCACAGTTGAATTGAAATCCGGACTCAAGGTCGATGTAGAAAGATAACCCTAGANGCACGAAACCCTCCCAGCCATGATGGTTGAGAGGGTTGTTTTTATTATTCTTCTTTATTACCACCGCGTGGATACGGGTCTTTTTCCTTCCACCTAACACTGCCATCTTTATAATGGTAATGTTGTCCATGTCCTTTAACCATGTGTTCTTCAGGAGACGAGCGTTCCACTGAATTATAAGCATCTACTGTGTTAACTTCGTCACCATCACTATAATCATTAAAAGAGCCACTTCCACTTTTTGATGGTGTATAGCTGTAATCATCTGAACTACCATTACCAGAATTAGAGCGACCGCCGTTTGCTACTGCATCTGCAGCGGCTGCCAATCCAGCCACTCCCAAAGCCTTAACTATTCCTGTTAGTACGGGATGACGGTTAGAAAAATCAACCACTGCTTTAAAGGCCTTTTTTACCGTATTTCCAAAACCTCCAGCTTGCTTGATATCAGGTTTTGGCGTATTTACCGGTTTTATAGTTTTTGTTTCTGCTTCTGGTTTTATTTTAGCTATTTCTTCTGTTTCTACCTTTTCTATCGGTTTTGTTATTGTTTCTTCTTTTTGCTCTACAGTTATGCTTGGCTTCATTATCGGCTCAGGTAATTGGATTACTTCACACGGAATAAATGGGCCATCACCAAAGTCAAATTTTTCTTTGTTTACGGGATTAAAATACCAGTTTGTTGGATTTCTCCAGTTTCCGTTATGAGCCTCTAAATGCTCAGCTCTTGTAAGGAACTGAATGTTTCCGGGGTCTCCTTGATATTCCGGATACATTTCAGCGCTCTTCATATGTTGGCCTTGAAATGCAACGCCATCGTCATCATAAGCTTTGCCTTTTTCAAGAATATCTTGCTGCTGTTTTGGAGTCCACTCTCTTGTTCCTTTACCTTCCTGAACAAGTTCTTGTTCTTTATTCCATGCAGCAAGTATCGCTTTATTAGATTCTGCTGTTCGTCTTGACATGGAATCAACCTCCTATGCCAAGCAAATCATACAGGTCATTCAAAAAAGCTATGAAATCATCATAGATTTCGTCATCTTCAATTCTTCCAGCTTCCTGATTGTAAATAGCGATTCTTTCACCATCTTTTTCACAGAGAATAGGGTCTCCTGATGCAAGAGCACCGATGACGATATAATCTTCACTTGGTCTGTCATTGTTATCTACATCAATTATTGGTTTATGCTCAATCCCATATAACTGAATGCCTGCTGGTAAGAAAAACTCCCCACCATCAGAAAACAACAACCATTCCTTGAATTTTGTCGGAAGCTTTATACTACGCTCTTTCTCAAATTCTGATATCTTTTCTTCTGTGGTTTCTTCAAGGAAATTCATTTTCCCTTGTTCATTGAATTTGTCCACTATCAATTTTAATTCTTCGGAAATCATCTTTATCACGCTCCTTATTCATTCTTCTTATTTTGATAGAATCCCTAAGTAGTTAAACAATGTATTCAGTCGCTTAATTTCTTCATTATATATCGCTTCTTGGTCATTAAAGCTTTGTACTCCGAGTGTAGTAACAATATGCTGCTTGGTATCAGAAATCTTATCCGCTGAAAGCAAATGGTCTAATAATATTCTATAATCATGAAGAATATATAATGGTGACATCACTGACGCTATATCCATATTATCTACCGATAAAGAAAGTTTAACCAAAATCGCTTCTATCAGCTTAATGGACTGCCATGATGTGTATTTAGCGTTTCTTTCAGAAGAATCATAAAGTGCTTCATATAATTTTCTCATCTCGCCAACGTTAAACCCTTCAACAAGAATTTTATCGTAAGCGTTTATGACTTCTGCAACTGCAGTCTCAGTAAAAACAACCGGTCTTTTAACCTTTTTCTCATGTTCCAGACATTCATCAGTTAAGTGCGATAAATCGACTGAATGCTTTTTCTTTATATTTGAAATAAATGCTTTTTTGTTTATCAAGATTCTTTTTTCGATTATTGGCTCACTGAATATGCATTTCATTTGAGCTTGATAGAATTCGGAATCAATCAATAAATGGTCTGATGAAATATTAAATGGTTTCAATATGCCTTTAGTTTTATCATCCATATCGTCAATATCACCAAGCCACATTATCAACTTTCCATTAGTATTAAATCCAAATGGAATATTCCAGTCATACTGATACAACCCTGAAGAATCTTTTTTTGCAATATACCCATAGCTCTCTGAGAAAATTTCCACTTCATATTCTGGCATAGCTAAGAAAAACACTAAAGCTTCCTTCTCAAAATATACTGGGGTCAGGAAGCCTTCAACAGAATGCTCTTCATCGTAACACAAACCGAGAATATTGTAATAATCCCTATGGTCATATTCGTAATTCTGCTCAACACAATACTCAAATTTTTTCTTATATCCAGTAGGATGAAATTCACCAATAGTCTGGTTTTCCTTAACTGCAGTTCTATATGCGCCATCAATCATCTGTTTCGTATGTTCAGGCAAGAATTCATTTCCGCATTTTTTACAACGTAATACAAGAATAGGAGAAAAATGCAAAATCCTACCTTCGATAATACAAGTCAACTCAGTTTCAACAAGCTCACAACATCCATTACAGTTGTCGCACTCATCAAATCTATAAGTCTGATATTCTGTTATAAATTCATCGTATGAATCAAAGCAACATTCCACAACTACTACTCCTTCCATAACATCTAATCCACTGCCTGCTATATAGCCAACAGTTGAGTTGCCGGATTAGACAACATCTAAATCACTCACTCAAATTGAGTTTGCACCCTAGATAACATCTATCCTAGTGCCACAACCCACGACATCTAATCCACTGCCTAAACCCTCTGACTGTTTTTACAGTAGATATGTTTCAATATAAGAAATACGGACTTTCATGAGCTATTGCCTAATCTCAAAAAAGCCCGGAAATACGCCACTTTCTGGCACTTATTTTTCTTTTCTTGACATCAATACAACCGTCTCAACTGTACTTTCGTTGTCCCAATCCAGTTCGTATACTTCCTGATTATTGAAAAATACCGGAAAACGGAACTTGAGACTCTTCAGAATCCTGCCATCCTCCTGCTCTTCCTCATAAATATTTACCTCTTCGAGAAAGCTCTTCATGAATGTTTTCTTCTCCATATCCGTGAATCTGTCATAAAGCTTATCAAAGAATAATAAGAACTGGTACACATTATCACCGGATATCTTTTCCTGTCTGATATTATACAGCCTTGTCTCCACAGCTTCAATTGCTGTTTCAATTTCCTCTATCTCGTCATACAGCTTGTCCAAACGAATTTGCATGTCCTCATACTTCTTATCATAATGTTTGTCTGATACAGATAGGTTATCCATCTGATTCGCCAGCTTGTTCTTGGCACCGTTCACCTGCTTTAACCGTTCCTGTAAACCTGTATGCTCCCTATCCAACTCCTGCGTATCAATGCTACTACCGATATGCTTCTGAATTTCTTCCTTGAATTTTGGATTATTCACAAGCTTGCGGATTACCTCTTCCACCGCTGCATTGATTTTATCCTCATTCCACTGCTTGCGATAAGTGCATTTATGACCATCCACAAAAGTTCTGTGCTTGCAGGCATAGTAAAAATAATCCCTGTAATACCCGCCATCCGGATGTTTCTTCCGATTGACATTGCCATACATACCGCTTCCACAGATTGGACACTTGATAATGCCGGACAGGATATGCTCATGATCCAGACTGTGTGTTTTCACATTTCCCACACCGGTTTCCTGTCTCTTTTTATGTGCCTGATTCCACAATTCTTCTGACACTATGGCTTCATGAATACCATCATTTAACATATAGCTGTCCTGCTTTACCACATGATACTCATTTCTTGTTCCCGGAATCTTCTCATTCTTTCTTCTGCCAAATGCCAGCTTGCCGCAATACACAGGATTATCCAAAACACCTTTGACAAAGGATGTGGAAAAGCCTTCAATGGTATTGTTCTGGCGAAGCTTTTTCTTGTATCCACTGTTATTCAAGAATGTAGCAATCGCCGCTATTCCCATGGTTGTATTAGCAAACTTATCGTAAATAATTCGAATAATCTCAGCCTCATCCTCGGCAATGTGCAGTTCCCCATTGATAAGCTGGTACCCATACGGTGCAAAGCCACCATTCCATTTACCCTCTCTGGCTTTCTGTCTGCGTCCTTCCATTGTCTGCACTAATATATTTTCACGCTCAATTTCAGCCACCGCAGATAAAACGGAAATCATCAGCTTTCCTGCATCTTTGGAACTGTCAATACCATCTTCCACACAGATAAGATTAACACCAAAGTCCTGCATCCGCTGGAGAGATGATAATACATCTGCTGCATTTCGACCGAATCGAGAAAGCTTGAATACGAGGACATAATCCACATTATCCTTACCACTTTCTATGTCAGAAAGCATCTGCTGAAACTGTGGTCTGCCTTCCACACTTTTACCGGATTTTCCTTCGTCGGAGTATTCCCCGGCGATAATCATGTCCTGATAGTCAGCGTATTTATGCAATTTATCTTTCTGCGCATCTAAGCTGTATCCATCTACCTGCATGGAGGTGGATACACGGGTGTAGATGTAGCATTTTTGTTGTTTTTTCATATAGTTATCAGCCTCCTTCTGTTTTACTATTGTCCCAACATCATTTTATCATTGTTCCAACTCTTATACAACAAAAACTTTTATACAACAAGAACTTTTATGTATTAGGAAGGTTTTTCGGAATGTTCCAAAAGACCTCCCCCTTCCATTATGCTGCCCTTTTCTGATATTCTGCAAACCCCTTTACATAGGCTATCAATCTGGACTTTTTACCATCNACATTCAAAACCCAAAGCTCCGGTTCAAATTTCAACTCTACTGCAATTTCCTCCAAAACCTCTGCACCATACTTTTCCATCATCTGTGCAAGAAAACGACAACACCTTTCAAAGTCCTTCTGCATTGCTACCCTCCTTCCGCTTCTATCTTGATTGATTTCATTCTATAAAATTATTGAACGAATCACATTGAACAAGAATTGACCCAAAATTGAACATTCCGCTTGTATCGAACATATGTTTGTGGTATAATTTCAACAGACTTTCACGAAAGGAGCTACTTACCATGTTACGGATGGATTTTCATACATTAATAGCAATTATTATGCAACATCTGAAGGCAGCTGATATAACACAGGTTGACCTGCTGTATTATATATTTGAATCATTTATAGAAGATGAACACACAGATTTTGTTTTTGATAATGGACAAGTCTGCCATTGGATAAATGGCAGGCAGCGTATCAGCCCCAAAATAGTAAGCTTCTATATGTCTCCAGAACATCAAGTACTTATGAAACAGGATTTTATCAATAAACTTTACCCCATTATTTGTGATTTAGGAAAATTGGCTTCGGACACGAAGAATCTGTTAATACAGGACTGCTCCATCTCTAACTATGAGAAAAACAGACTTTTAGAACTATACAATGACGTAGAAGATGTAGCTATTGCAGAGTTTTTATGTTCTTGCTTTCTGTTTGGAATGTCAAGACCTTTTAAAAAAGCCACAAAGAACATCACACCGGCTTCTCCTACTATTGCCGATATTATATTAACAACAGATATTCCAAAACCGGTAAAAAATTTTATTAACAGAGAAGAAGATATCTCTGCCGTAACAACACTTTTACAACAACATACAACACTCTTCATTACCGGATTGCCCGGCATTGGAAAAAGCGAACTTGCCAAACAGTACGCCAAGGAACATAAGAAAGACTATACCAATATTCTGTATTTAGAGTACACAGGGAGCTTTTATGAAATGATTTCCGACCTTGATTTTGTGGATGATACAGATACCTTAAGTGAAAAAGACCGTTTCAAAAAACATTATCGTTTTCTGAAATCCTTGCAAGATGATTCGCTGCTAATCATAGATAATTTCAACACCCTACAAGCAGAGGACTCTTTATTACAGCAGATATGCACACTGAAATGCACGGTCTTACTGACAAGTCGCAACCACTATGATAACTATGCCAATTATGAGCTAAAGCCGTCTGACAAGATTTCTCGTGCACTGTTAGAATGTACCCTTTCCAACGTTTCACCGGAACTAATAACATCCTATCAGAACGAACTTAATATTATACTTGAAACCATTAACTATAACCTTGTGGCTACAGAGCTTGTTGCCAGACTGTTGGCATATCATTCAGTAACACCAGATACCCTGTGCCATAAGCTAAGAGAAAACATACTCCTTCCACAGGAAACAAACAACTTGTTACTAACCAAAGACAATCATAGGAAAATGTATATATTTCAAGAACACATGTTACAACTTCTCGGCTATAAGGATTTACCCAAAGAGGAACAACTGTTATTGTCATATATAGCACTGGCGCCGGAAAATGGGTTTCCATTAAAACTATTGCATAAATGGTGTGGCATCTATACAAGCCACCTCGACAGCCTCATTAACAAAGGACTGCTAAGTATCAACTGTGGTCGTGCTACTATGAAACCCTACATCCGAAGACTTACCAATGCCGGAAAATTTCTTACATCGAGTGATTGTGAACCGCTATTCGCAGGAATTTATGAAACTCTTGCAGCTGATAATTCCGAACTGATTCGCTTTACGCTAGATATGATAGACATGATTGAACGTTTTGTGAAAAATGAGCCTTCCGCACAGTGGATTTCCATTGTTCGTTCTTCTTTAGAATTTAACAACCGCTATCACAGGTATCGCAGCTATTCACGATTACTCGGTACCTATGAATACCTTTGCATAAAATCGGACTTTAAGAACAACTCTGACCGATATTTGTTGGAGCATTTCAAAGCTATCGAAGCATGGAACATCCATAATAACATCAATAAAGCTATTGATTTTGAGGAAAAAGCAATTTTCATAGCAGGAAAAGATGGCTCCGCCAATATATTTAATTTTTCCACCCTATATTTGGATGCAGGTCGATGTTATCATATTCAGGGAAAGAACGCTAAAGCTCTGGAATATGTACAAAAAGCATATGGCATTCTTGAATATACGAAAATGCAATATTCTCCAAACGGTATCAGTTGCTTAATTCAATATGCAAGATTATTATTTGACCAACGAGACTTCTCAGAAGCACTCAGAATTTATACAAACTGTCTGGGCATCATAAAAAATGTATTTGGAGCCGACTCCTTGATGGCAGGTTATATTACCCAAAACATTGCCGCTTTACATCATATAATCCGCAATGTAAAAAAAGCCAGACTTATGTACGCACAGGCAGAATCAATTTTAGACAAACATCTTGGTCCTGAACACGAGGATGTATTGCAATGCCATGAACAGGCACAGCGATTAGATACCCTCGACACAATTTCATTATTGAAAATACCGGATGTAAATCAGAAAATCATCGCATAATACAAACAAATTTTCAAATCAATATTGACATAAAATCAACTCATTCGTATAATAATAGTAGTAGAAACAGCGTGCTGTTTCAGGTGGGCTAACACCATAATCCGAAAGACTTACCGGGCGAATGTACCGGCCGTTGGCAGGCAACAGAAAAACCTGAAGCCTTACTGGACGAATGTGCCAGCCGTTGGCGGACAACAGAAAAATTAGCCACTAAAAGAGAGTTGATAATGCTGCGGTATTATAACTCTCTTTTTTAACGCTCGAAAACACGCTGTTCCGGAAAGGATATCATTATGGAACAACAAAAGTTAAAAGATGCCATACGCATCATATCCCGTGCTGCAAAGGATTACGATGACAAGCTTAATGGTTACAACTACATCTTTATATACAAGAATCGTCAAAATAATCAAATTGAATATTTTGAAAGTGCATTTCTTCCACGTAACTTTCAACATCTTACCGGGATAGAATTTATTGATTCACAGGGAAATATATTACATAACCCTACGCAATTCTATCAGAAATGCCTTAACAGCACTTTAAAAGAAAGTGATATTGCATTCAAATCTGACGGCACTACTGAGTTAAAATTGCAGGCACTGCCACTAATAGTCAATTTCTTAAAATCTTCAAAAATGACAGCAATATATAATTCGATCCGTCCCAAGCTATCCGTTGACAGATTAGCAGGAACCACTAATTTTTGTCTTGGATTCACGAAAGACAAAAATTATTATGTACCCAGTTCCTGCTTACTTGAAGATATACGAAATCTTGCTGATGTGACCTTTCAGATTTTAGCCATTTTTTCAAAACCTGCGACAAAAAACACGCCTATTTACAAGGATGTTCGATATGTAGCAAAAGGCGTAAAATTAACCACACTCAGTTTTTCCGACGAATTGTCTTCTCTTATAAGTCTTGAAAATTATACCGAGAAATGATTAATTGCCCAAATTCTATTCGGATTTGGGCAATACTCTTTTCTATGAAACTCACTACATCTATCTGCTTCCCTTCGTTCTGATAATACCATTATGGAATCTGCCATCTCCTACAACATTCTGTAAGCTTGTCTCCACTCTTATCATAGCAGTCTGAGCATCCATTTCGGAATAAGCCTCTGCGTACATCCCTCTAAGAATTGCCTCTGCCTTCGCAGCACTGCTTTTCTGGTATTCCTTTTTATCTGTAATAAACTTCTCCCTCGTGGACTCGTCTGCCTGTGAGATAAGATTAATATAGGATTCTTTTAACGCCGCACATTCCTTCTTAATACTCTGGTTTCTCTGAGCCAGTATATCGCACTGTTTCTTTTTCTGCTGATATGAATCCTGATAACACCGAAGTTCATCCTCGTTCCTACATCCGGCTTTTGCAAGAATTTTGGTATTTGCTTCCTTTATATCACTAATCTCACTCTCTGCCTCCTGAATCTGTTCCTTATAATACTTCTTTAAGTCCCTTTGGAACAATTTACATTGTCCCAATTCTTGTGTCCACTGGTTAATATAAGACTGCTTTTTTCTTATGAGTGCCTGATTCTCTACATAGGACTGATAATTCGGATTATGATGCCTGATCTCATAATCCAGATCAGAAATCTTATTCAAATTATATTCCTGTTCATACTCCAGACATATGAGTTTTGCCCTTATATCCATAGCTTCAGATATAACATCCATATCCGGTGATGTGACTGTAGCCTGTTCCAGTTTTGTAGCGAATGTCATATCATATTCGTTATTTGATGCTTCTTCAAATTCATCAACAGGCTCTTTGAGCACAGAAGCCTCCGTCCGGGTCGTATGCGCTTCCTCATGCTGTGCCAATTTTTCACTTTGCCTCCACTCTGAGTCAGCTAGACGCATTCTTTCCTGCTCGTTTCTAATGGCCTCCTCCCTTGCCTTTCTTATTCGTTCCGCTTCTTCCTTAGCTTCCATTGCCTTTTCTATCCTCTGCTCCAGTGCCTCCTTATCATACTTCTCACCCAGAGACTTCCCACGAATGGACTTCTTCATATGTGGCATCCGAAAGGATATGGTTTTATTAGTCTCGCGAATCTGCCAGTCTTCCACATGCTCCAGATAATATATCATATGGTCCAAAGATTCTGCATGCCGTATCAATGCATCCAGCCTCTCCCGAATCATATCTTTATCTGTTTTAAAATCAGGATTTGCCTCCTTTCCACGCTTCTCTACCCAATAATTGTTTCCATCCGAACGAGCCAGAAGATTCACCTGATTATATCCCTTTACCATACACTCACGCATTACCCAACGCTTTGCTGCGTGCATAAACTTGACGGTGCTTTTATGTTTGCATCCTTGCCTGTATTCGCAAGGCTTATCCTGCCAGCGTTCTTTTTTGCCCTCATACTTTCTGACGGAATTGATTACAATGTGAACATGAACATTCCCGGTACCGTTATGACCATCCGGATGCACCGCCAGAATTGCCTGATGTCCCGGCAGGAACTTCTCCACATATTGTTTCCCAAAATCCATCGCCTCCTGCATGGTAATATTGTCTTCCGGTGCAAAACTGATGATATAATGATGTGCCTTTACATCCCTTGCAGCGTTATTTTTACCATAATACCGGTTAACCTCAATACATTCTGCACCGAAGGTATCAACCTTGCAATTGATACCCTCGATCAAGAAATTGTCACGCATTATCATTCGTCCCTTGGCATCCTCCAAGGGCTTCATAGTATGCTCATCAAATTTGCAGGTAAGGTATTCCACCGCAGCAGAATAATATCTGTTCTTTACCGGTATGTGTTTGATGATTGCCATTATGCACTCCTCCTGTAATGATACTTACCACAGCAGACATCCTCTACCTGCTTGAGTATCCGAAAGTGCATATCATTCCAGTCCTTTATCACTTCCTGTAAATCATAATATACCGAATAAACGCTGCCGCCGGCATTCAGATGATGTGCTATCTGATTCAGATTGGAACCAATCTTACCAAGCTCCGCTGAAATATCCCTCAATACTGCCACATCTCCATACTGTGGTATCTTCCTGCCAAGGGCGCATCTTCTGATATACTCCGACATACTGATGCCTGCTTTATTTGCTTTTTCCTGAATCCTTGCTTTCTCTTCTTCCGAAAGCCACATATTAAATTGAACTCCGTTTCTCGCCATATAAATCCTCCTCTAAATCTGCTTTATCTGTCTTGTGCCGGATACGGCACTTATTTTTCGCCGTCGTTTACGCTCCTCCCTCCGGTTATACGCTCACTCCCCTAAGGTCGTTCACGAGTACGCGCGCTAACGCTTGCGAATACGCTCCACTATGTCGCGAATAGTAGAGCAAGTTCCGCCCCGTGTAGACACGGGGCAAAACTTGTTGGGGATTTGACATCCCCAAACCCCAGCTTCCATATGAATTTTACTACTCCCTTATGCACCACCGTCTGACATGCAGACGTACAGCCAATCGCAAGAAACGATTACCTGACGTCACTTTGTCAGCCTTAATGATACTCAAGAAATTTTATATATAACCAAAGAAATCACTCAGGAAATCATCCACCTCTTCTGACAGCTCTTCAACTGCCTCCGGTGGTGCCATCCCCACATCTGCTTCAACCGTTTCATCTGCATCTGCAACAGTTCCTGCCACATTCACAAGACCACCTTTACGCACAGTTGCATCCAGCATGGTCTGCATACGCTCCATCATATTGTCTGCTGTAATTCGGGCACATTCCTGTATTCGATTATCCCAGTCTGTAATTCTGTCCGGCTCCGTCTTTTCCCGATAAAGGCTTTTAATGCCTTCTCTGAAAATATCAGACTCCGTTGCATACTCGCCGGTTGCCAATAAATATTCAAACATGCGGATTACCTCTTTCTGTGCATAGTCCTTATTGCTCAGTCGGATAGTCCAGCGACATCCATCTTTTGTTTTCTGCATTACACCGACCTACCTTTTATTCATCTGATGGGTTGCCAGAATTTCATAGCCTTTGGCATTCAGTCTGATATCCTCCAGATAAGCTGCGTTTTCCCTTGCATTTCCAAACCTTCTCATAATGGTCGCTCCGCCACCCACATAAAGAATGTTGGAATATGCAAGGTCAAATCCGCTCTCATCAAGCATACCTTCTATATCCGCTGCAAACGCCTTCAGTTTTGATATGATAATCTCTTTTACATCCTCAGGAATTACCACATCCTTACCAAGTATGAAATTCTGTAACACACTTTCCGGAATTCTACCGCATGCAGCCTCTGCAACAGCTGCGTTGATTTCCTGAAACAGCGTAATTATGGAATTGGGTACGGTGACACATTTATCCGGTTGTACTTTTTTCTCATCAATACAGATGATATCCTTGGTCCAGGAACCAATATCTGCCACAACATATCGTCCATGCATGTTGCCGATACGGTCTGCCACCGCCGCAAAGCACTGCGGAAAACAATATACATTTTCAATGGTTATGACATAATCCTCCTCTTCAAATTCAATATAATGTGTACCGCTTCGCTTCAAATATGCTACCAGCTTCGCCTGCTCCTTCCCGAATCGCTTAAAAGGAACTCCCACACCCAGCACCACACGCAAAGTGCGTGGCAATCCCCTGGTCTTTATTTCCTTGGCAACAGCTACCAATGTTAAAAGGAAGAAATCCTCATCCGCTGTCTTATCCTCGTGAACTGTCTTACGCTCCCCACCGATGCAGTAATAACTGCCATCATAATAAAAGCTATTCTCCGCCACCGGTGGTCTGCCGTTACACCTCATTACGCCGTTACTAAAAATGTGATGCTTGGTTTTCATAAGTGAAAACCCGTGGTCAATACCGATTACAACCGGCTTGTCATGTGAATTATTTTCTTCGTACATACTCTGTACCTGCCTTTCTGCCCTGCGGGCGTTTTATTTTGTAGGTATAGAATATAAAAAATCCACCCAACCTACATTGAATGTAAATTGAGTGGAAATTGAAAAAAATCTCCATATGTGCGAATGTGCCATCCATAACGGACAGCCCATTGTTATTTTAATATATGCTTCTAACCGTCGATATAGCAATTATGCAAAGCAGGCGAAAGCTGAAAGTTGTCTATCTCATTACATAGATAAAAATTTACTTTGTAAGCACTTTTTTGCAATACCTATGAGCTCCACAATGAGGACATACTAATTTACGCTTTGTAATTGTGTGCAATCCCATAACATAGGACTTCATATCAGGAACAAATCTATTATTGCATTCAGGACATTCAAATGCTCCTGCTTCTCTGTCAAGAATACAAGCAATTGATACACCCATTCCAATAATCGTCAAGCTTATCACAATTAACAAAATTCGTAACCAGGTCTCCATTTCTAACATCCCTGCAACCATAACTAAAGGTACAGCAGCAACAACTGATAACCCAGCCACCATAGTTGATAATATAATTTTCTTTTTACTTTCCTGTGCTTCTTTTACTAAATTCACCATATTTTCCTCCGCTTTCTTACGATAATCATCTTCTGATACTCTTTCCCCAGATAAAAGCTCATTTACTGTTATCTCTAATTCATTACACAAAGGCAACAATAATGATACTTCTGGAAAACCATTTCCTCGTTCCCATTTAGAAATTGTCTTATCACTGATATCTAATTTTTCAGAGAGTTGTTTTTGGGTATATCCTTTTCTCTTTCTTTCATCAGCGATAAATTTTCCAATCTTTATTTGGTCCATTTGTTTTCCCTCCTTCCTGGTTTGATTATCATACAAAATATCTCCACTTTACACCCACGAAATGTAGAATATGGTGAATTTATGCGGTTTCTACGCTCCGTAGAGTGAAAAATATGAATTTACTAGCTCAACAAACTGGAATTGAGATTTCACCTGTTTTAAGGGATTTAATAACTGTTATATTTTATCATTAAATTCCTCATAAGCCCTTGAAAACACTATGTTTGCCGCAGGTGAGCTTTCCCTTAGGCTTTCCNTTGTTTTATATCTTTCCATATGAGTTTACGAACTCTGATAAGGGAAAAAATAAGGGAAAGAAAATTCTATAACATAGCATAACACAAAATAGCAACGACATGGTGAACTGATTGAAATGCTTCCAATTTATAACTCACAATATGATAATTTACCAAAATAGAACGAACTAATCTCTAGCAAGCATGACGTTTCTCTGTGTGATAAAGTCTTACTTTTTATGTTTTCGGTTGTTAATGACTTACATCTTTTCGCAGCAGAAAAACTGCATACAACAGCAAGGGAATAAAAAGGCAGAGATTCATCAGGTATGCGCCTGCGCTTGGGGTGTTATTGCTCGCTATCGCTTCAGTTGTCGCTTGCCGAACATAAAAATCACCAAAGCCGCCCACCATGTCATATATACTATGAAGAATGCCGCACCACAGAAGGTTCCAATTCGTTCTAATCAGCAGTGCCGAGAAGGCAACTCCCATAATAAAAGTATAGCCTACCTGCGACAATACTGCCACGGTGCTAACTCCCGTTCGAAAATTCATCATGTGTGTCAACGAAAACATGAGGCTTGACGCAAAAACAGCCCAGATGATTCTTCTATGACTATTCCCAAAGAGTTCTATGTATTGCCGCAGCAGCACACCCCGAAAGAGTATCTCCTCATAAAAACCGATGGCAATACACTCTAAAACCATCAACAGAAGCAACCGTGGAGTTGCATGAGCCACGCTGCCAATTTCTAAATTGGCAGCAATATAGACAAAGAACAGCCAACTGAGGGCAAAGCAGGTTTTATCAATTCTATATGTGAATATCCGCATATCGCTTAGCTGAGATAGAATCGGAAGGAGCAAAGCCAACCCGAGCAGTCTAACGGTTATGCCCATCCCATATTTTGTTCCCAAATCACTGGAATCCAGTTTTATTCCCACGCAAGCAAATCCCTGTGCAATACCCTTTGGAAGAATATCCAATACAAAAACAACGCCCACGAGTACAACTAAGAATAACACAAGTATTGTTTTTTGCGGCGACATTATATCTCTGTGTATCATCTCACAATATACCTCCCAAGAGTTTTTCGTTATTCATTCCTTTTCAATCGCATCTATTTGACTTCATATTCACATTTAGTAAATCTCCAATTCCCGATTTCAATTTTTTTGCTGTTCACACGCTTGGCAAGCTGACGGGTTTCAATAAACTCATCCGTCACGGTAACAAAAAACTGCTTGCCGTCTTTTTCCACCAAATAAAACTGTTTATCCGTGTTTTTTACCGAGTTGATTAGTCCGGGAATCCCGAACGGAGCATCGGTGAAGATACCAAGCACATTGTCAATAACTTTTTCACCCTTTGTCAGTTTTTGCTCTCCGATAAGGGTGTGGATTTCTGCATTAGGGAACTTATCCAACACAGCACGGTCTTTCCGTTTACCCTTACCGCCCTTTCCGTATTCCGATAAGTTATACGGTTCACGCATAACCAATTCGTCAATTGCTTCGCCGTTGTCGAGCAGATAATCAATGCTTATATTCAGTAATTTGGAAAGAATTTTCAGATTATCTACATCGGGAATACCGTTATCCGTTTCCCATTTTGCAACCGCAGAACGGGAAACTCCCAATTTCTCAGATAACTGTTCTTGGGAAAGCCCTGCCTGTTTTCTTGCTTCTTTTAATTTTTTACCTAATGTCATTGTGATGACCTCCTTGATTGTTTTGATGAACCCAATGTAATCTGAAACGTCATCAAATGCAATAAACTATCTATGACAATGCTGTTACTCTGCGTGACAAAGCCGAAATATAAGTTATTCAGTTACTTTTTTCCTTTTCCCTTTTTCCTTTTGATTTTTCTCTGGCTTTACCGATACATTTTCCAATATAGTAACCAGCGAAATACCATACAAATCCTACAGCAGCCGAAGCAAATGGACTTCCCAAAAATATGCCGTGATGCCTGCACAAATTGCTCCCAGTATGCCGCCAATGAGTATACTTATAATTTTTGTGGCTTTCATCGTGCTATTTTGTCCCTCCATTTTTACTCTGTCTTGTCGTTTTTGCCCTATCGATATATTCTCTCTTTAATGAAAATCCGCAGTTCAAAGAACAGCATAAACAGCGTGGCGACCAGAAATCCGATCATCAAAATACTGTGGCAGACAGCAAAATAGGCGATATAGGTCACGATAGCCAATAAGTACACGATAACCAGTATGTGCCATTTCTTAGCGGAGCTATCGGCAATGATTTTCCTTTTTACAGCAACATTTCCCTTAATCAGCTCGTCCAAACTCAACCCAAATTCATCACTAATTGCTATCAGGTTGGCAACATCGGGAATTCCTTTGTCCGTTTCCCATTTGGTAATTGCCTGTCTGGACACATTTAACTTTACAGCAAGCTGTTCCTGTGAAAGACCTGCCTGTTTTCTCTGTTCTCTGATTTTTTCTCCTAAACTCATATTTGAGTCCTCCTTGTTTGAAATTTGCAGGCTCATCATAGCGATTTCGCAGGAATTCCACAAGAAACAACCGATTACATTTATGCTACTTAGCGTAGCAATCATGATTTTCTACTGTTTTGCGAAGGATCGACCTATGATATATACTCCGGCGAGCATTTCTCCGACAGAAATTCCCATCATCAAACCGGACAGAAAATCTCTGAAATCCGTTCCGCCTAGCAACTGAGAAAATGCAAACAAAGCAATTCCCATTACAATCAGCAGGATACCGAGAATTGACATTCTCTGTTTTTTCAAGCTGCTGTATCCGCCCGAGCATATCAAGTATTTGTTCTTCGTCAAACACCCGAATACTGCTGTCAGCCTTAACCTCGCCGTCTATAAGCTCAGATACGGTAATGCCAAGCTCTTGGCACAATGGTTTTATAATGCCGTAGTCAGGCATACACTTTCCGCATTCCCATTTTTATACGGTTTTATTGGACACGCCGAGTATTTCCGCAAGCTGCTCTTGGGTCAGGTTTTTCTCTTTTCTTTTCTGGGCAATAAATTGCCGATTTTCAGTTGGTTCATAACTTTACCTCCAATGTGTTTTTCCCCTGCATTTTAATGCTTTCTAAAGCAAAAACACACACCTCAAACGGAGAATATGCGTGGAATCGCTGATTTTAATGTAAATTTCACTATTACTGCTTAAAACCAAAACAATTCACTCAATTCAAAAATATGTGCATTAACAGCCCAATCAAAAAGCAAACTGTCGCCGTAACAACAGCACTGATGATAACCTTCAATACATTTTGGTATGGACGCTTTCCTACTTCCACTGCTTTGTGGAGTTCATCCAGTTTCTTTCCCTCTGTAAATGCAACTATCTCCTTGTAAGTCTGAATATCATTTTCTTTCTTGATTTTTTCAACTTTCAATGCCCAAAACATTGTAATTGCAAACAACACCCCGAAAGGTATGAACGCATATCGTTCTAACCAAAAGAATAGCGGTGCCGCTGTGATAATCAAAATAAAAAAATGAATACTGAAAATGTTTCCGTAATAATTAAACTTCTTAACTTCCTGCTCGTTGATAATTTCTTTCATTGTCTCAACATCTCCTTTAATTAGTTGGTCGAGAGATACATTGAACAATGAACTGAGAAGCAACAGGCTGTGGATATCCGGGTAGCTTTTCTCATTCTCCCAATTTGAAACCGTCTGCCTTGTCACATAGACCTTCTCCGCCAATTCCTCTTGGGACAGATTAAGCTCTGTTCGATACTTTTTTATTTGTGCGTTCAGCTCCATAAATTTTCCTCCTTCACAAGTGATTTGTTCTCCCTACCTGCTTCGAGAATAATCACTTTTTCTTTTTTTGTCTATCAAACCTGTTTTACTTTGCTGAAAACACGGTGTCAAAAGTATTTGACAGCACTTAAAACCATATAA